>JGI26536J50258_1002818_pt1 | contig 10864 bp, 10 predicted proteins | sample ThiBiot_750_plan_FD_50258 | JGI IMG/M metagenome (IMG submission 50258)
TTTTTTTTTGCGAATCACATAACCGAACGAACAACATCGACAGGAAAAAGAAAAGTAGTTTGAAAGGGCATACATCGAAATTTAGAGAGCATAGATGAATAAATAAAAAGAAAAAGACAAGACGAATTCAAATGCAGTTCGTTGAAGGAAAAAGAAAAATCAATTATTTAGTCAACTTTTAATCGTGGTTGGGTCATACGATAGATGATTGTGTCCGAACCGGGATCTAAGGTCAAGAAAACATAAACAATACTGATTAAGACAAGGCCCAAGGTTAATGATGTCCAAAAGAAGAGATTGAACATGGTTGGATATTCATCGGAATACATCGTAGCGATTTCGATTGTGCCATTGGCACGCTAAGATTGAAAAGAATTTAGTTGATAAGACAATTTTCGAGTGAAAATGAGAGACTTACGAGTTCGTCTTCGGCTTCACGAGCTCGACGAACACGAGCATTTTCTCGAGTAGTCAATGTCATTGTGAAGGATTGAGGGTCTTTGGCAATAATCTAATCGAAATTATCGATGAAATAGTTTTTTTTTCTTTTCTCGAAAGTTACTTTATCAATAGAAGATTTTAATAATGTTTGTAATTTATCGATTGATTCTTGAGTTTTGCATTCTTCACAGGTGATGACAATGTATTTAATTGGTGTCTACGGAAGAGAGGAAATGATATGNATATACTCGAATGAAATCAGTTGGTTTTACTTGTTTATCTAAGTTTGTTACTTGACCTTCAAGAGTTTGTTCAAGATTATCAATATCCGATTGCGAAGTCTAAGAGATATTCAATAGAAATTCGAATAAATCGAACGATTTTAGTCGAATCTTACAATGAGAATTGAAGCTATATTCAAATCATCGGCATTACCAACTTGATTTAATTTACTTCGAATTGTATTAATATCGAATGGAGCATTCTACAACGAAATCTTATCTTTTGTTCGATGATAAACTTGACTTACATCTTGTAATTGAATACCATCGTCAGATAATTGAGGAAGTCCTTCGATATGAAACAACCATGTCGATTCTGGAATTTCTAATGGTTGTTTTGAAAAAATTAAAGGCTTAGCAGTATTCTGATCCTATTTTCAATCAAAACAATCGCATTCGAGAAAAGAAAAGCAAATGCTGTTTACTTGATCCGATGAAAAGCCGAAAAGTGTTTGTAAATTATCTACGAAATCGCCTACGGAATATTGTTCTTTTTGGTCGTTGTTGTTTGTTGCAATTGATAAATAATCTGGTTGATTATGGACTTGCCATTGACCAGCTTGACTTGAGTCTAGAATCGAGTTTTTGAGTAAATAGAAAAATCAATTCGAAATTGTTTTCTAAGTCTTACAGATCACGAATGTAATGAGAATAATTGATAAAAAAATATTCATTTTTCTAAAAGAAAAAATAACAAACTAACTGTTTGCTCAAGCGAAACAACAGAGATATATAGATATGGTTATGCTATCACCTACATACGAAAAAGGACGAGATCTGTTGATAAATAAAAAAAAAACTCGTCTCATTTCTAATTTATTTTTCATTCGGCCATAAACAAATCACAAACACTGACGATAGGTGTCGCTCCACGACACGAAGATGGATTTCAAAACTATTCGCAAGAAACAGACATATAACAAGAGAAAAATATCAGTTCAATGTTGTTCTAAGTCTTGGTTGAGATTCCACTGTTTCGAGATTGGATTTGTATTGTTTGAATGGGTTCATCCGAGGATTTAATCGACATTCGACGTATGCGTTTAAAAAGAATAACGGCTTTCNGTTTAAATATACTCGATGAATAGTAATAAAAATAAAAATTCAATGCCAAGGATGCATATGATGGTAAGCGAAAAAGATCAAGTAGAAAGCTTGCTGTGGCATATTGAGCTTCTGTCTTATTATTTTCACCGGACAGATACGGATATAGAACCATTGAGATTGACAAAGGAAAATTGCAGATAACAAAACATATAGCACTGATTAAGAGAAATTTTGTTAACGATCGATCAAGTGTTCGAGTGCCGAACTTCAAACGTCGTTTTCTCTGGTTATATATTATATAACTACTGCAAAGTAAGATAATGAGAAAAGGTAATAATGCAAATATTGTTACATCGATCCATGGCCAAATATTTGAAAAGAAAAAAACATATTTCGGATAGTCGGGATTCGCATCGCATTTGTCATCGGAATTTTTACTTGAAGAATTACCGATAAACGGTGTTGATAGATGAATATTTTTCAAAATAAGAATTCCAGTGATTGTAAACGAAATGATTAGAGTCAATTTTCGTGTACAATAAATACGTGCTCGAAGAGGATATTTGACTTTATAAAAACGATCAACAGATATGGCAACGACCATCCACGATGCGAGATCCATGAAAACATACAAAAGAAAATGACGCACACGACAATAAATCGGACTTGCAATTATTATGTGAAAACCAATGACTAAACAATGATGAAGACCACCTAACAATGCAATCGAATCCGATATACTTAAAAGAAGAAAATAAATTGCACATGATGTTTGACAAAGATCTGTTGTTGAGAAAAGTATCGATGATAATAGATTACCAATAAAACCAACGATTAAAATAATCGGATAAGCAATCATATATACATAACTAATAATAGTTCGTAATTGATTATGTACATCTATTGTCGACGTAGAATTCAGTGGAATATTATCGATACATGTTATATTCATTTTAATTTTGAAAAACAAGATTTTGACAAATCAACCGAATTTATAGGCATGAGAACAGTAGCGAATGTTTTTTCTCAATGAAAAATTGAAACAATATTGACAGAAAATGACACTGATAATATTTTTGATCTATGACCTCATCGTCAGTTTTAGTCAACTACTTTTCTTGTTCTATTATCACGAAACAATCGTTTATGCACATGCTGCCATACCGCCTGAAGTAATAAAAAAAAACGAAAAATCTAATGGTTTTATTTGTCAATTGATTTCAGTTGTTTGTTTTTAATATTCTTTAACATTGATGATGTCGAATAGAAATTCTCTTTTGTTTTATTTTAACATTGTTGACGTGTGAATTGATGTTACTGTTTTTCAAATTGAGAATTGTGCGTGCATCGGCAAGGTCGACGCATTGATGGTTTTCTTTCTTCTATTTTAACTTTCTCTTTGTTTCTCTCAAACATGGTCATTAGTTCAACACTAACGACACAATTAGAAAACGTTCGTGCACCAGCACCATTGAGTCGTACTCGACCTCGATCAGTGCCACGTTACACATCGAAATCCCCAACATCACAACCACCAGCAAAAACTCACACAGAAAAACGCCGTCGACCTGTTCGTCAGATCTATGTCGAAGATAAACAACCATTTGTTTACTATGCATCGGCATATATCGACCCGTATCGTTCGTTAACACCGATATTAATCTATCGAAATCAGGTTCGTCGAATGGCACGTACAAGAAGTCGAAATTCTCGTCTAACGCACAGTCGACCGATAACAACCGATACTCTATCGGAATCAATTTACACCAACGATCGAGATAGTCGAATTAGCGAACGAACAACAACAACAATGAGCAAATATACGATTGATCAAACATCAATCGATATCAATCCACTCGAACCTCGTGCATTCGATACACGATTTTGTAGAAAACGACAAATGATTGTTGACAATCCGTTTTATCGTGAGAAAATCAACACATGGAAAGCGATGTCATTGAATCATCTCGTCACATTAATNACTGAGTTAACTCTCAACAAGCAGATTCTCGAACGACTCTGGATAATTTACTATTGGATTGCTGAAAACATTCGATACGATATCGATGCCGATTTCAATAGTCATAATCGACATCAAAAAGCTGAAGATGTCTTTCGATCAGGCAAAAGTACTTGCGAAGGTTATGCATCGATTTTTCAAGCGCTTTGCGATGCTCTTCAAATTCCTTGTGTAAAAATTCTCGGCTATGCCAAAGATTACAGTTTCAAAATCGATCAATCCGATTTCTCCTCAGTCAATCACACGTGGAATGCTGTACAATTCGACAATCAATTCTGGTATCTCATCGATTCAGCCTGGGGCACAGGATATATCGATGGCAATCATGAATATAAAAAAGATCTCAAACCTCATTATTTCCTCACACGACCCGAACAAATGATTTACAATCATTTGCCTGAAGATTGCCAATGGCAATTACTGACTAAACCAATAACTATGCATGATTATCTTCGTCTTCCACAATTGCATTCGTATTATTTCATATTTAATTTAAGTATAATCTCGCCTCGTTATTCGAGTATCGTTTCATTCGATGCGAAACAATCGTTTGCTGAAGTTCTCATTCATGCGCCTGATAATATTCAATTGACATGTTCGATTAAAGATGATGCACGTGGTACAACACTAACACAATATGATTTCAGTCGACAAGTTTGGCAATGTTTATTTTCGCCATATAAAATCGGGTTTCATACATTGATCGTGTTTGCTAATGAAATTTCTTCGGTAAATTTACTTAAAAACGTTCTCGAATTCGGCTTAGAAATCAACGATAAGAGTTCTCTTCGAAGTAAATGTTTGCCTATTACATTCGGAAAATTTACTGAACATAAATGTCAATTATTTTCGCCGCTCGATGGCGTACTGAAACGTGGAACGAAAGTAACCATTCGTTGTCGAATGCCGAATGCGTTGAGCGCTCGAATTTCACTCGATGGGATTTGGTTAGATGAGATGAAACTCAAAAATGACATATTCAAACAACAGATCAACGTTCCCGATCGAGAAATTATCGTTTATGCGCAATTTATCGATAAGAAAAAATCGAAAACCTACGATGGACTTATTCGTTATTCGGTTGAGAAATAAATTGAATGTCTGTGCGTGTGTTTTTTTTTTGATTTATTAAAAATAGAATAAAAAGAAAAAAACAATATTTGTTTGTGATTAAATTTACAGATTTTCTTGTCGATAGTAATTCAAAATAAAACTGCGTTCTCGAGTCGATGATCTCGATGTTTGAGAATATTCATCCGATTGATCGATGGGCGCGATTTCATCGTCATCGATCGGTGTTTCTCTTCGAAATATACGTTTCAATAGCAAAATTGCCTGTTGACGAAATACATTCGATGTATAATAATACAAATAGAAATTCAATGCTAACGAACCGTACGAAGGTAAACGTAGGATATCATAAGCAAACGCAGCTTTATCGTACATGTCATTCGTGTCGTAGGATGATGAGACGTACGGGTAGATAATGCCGAGAATTGTTATTGGAAGATTACAGAGAATGAAAATCATTGAACTCGTTAAGAGTAGAATGATGAATGTTCGATCGAGATGACGATTACGAAGTTTAACACGTCGATTGTACTGTTCGTAAATAATGAAACCATTTGATATTGAAACGATGAGAAAAGGTAGAGCAGCAAATGTCGTAAAATCAATCCATGGCCAAATTTTATTGAAAAAATAAACATAAGTCGGATAGTTCGGATTGGGATTACAATTATCAGCTGCATTTTCACTGAAATCTCCGATAAATATCGTTGCTAAATGCATATTCTCGAGAATTAATACAACAATAATCGTACACGATATTATCAACGAGATTTTTCTCGTTGTATACGTGCCAGCTTTGATCGGGAATTTAACTTTAAGAAATCGATCGACTGAAATTGCAACGATCATCCACGATGCCAAATCCATTGACACATAGAGAAGAAAATTTCGAACACGACAATAGATTGCATTTGGTACGGTTACATCGAATCCAATTGTCAAACAATGATGAAGTCCAGCAATCAGACCGGTTGAATCGGCGATTGCCAATAGAAGAAAATAGATTCCACATGATGTACGATTTAAATTTGTTATTGAGAAAAGTAATGATGAGAGAAGATTACCAATGATACCGAATAGAAATATTATCGGATAGATGATCATATACAAATAATGACTGACATTCTCGAGATCATCTTGCGTTACATTCGGCGATTGTGTTGCATTCGAACTACTACTCATCATCAGCTACGCAGAAAATGACAGATAAGCTTCTGCGTTGTTCGTTTTTTTCATCCTTCTTCATGTCTCACCTCAGTCTTATCTCGAACATACTTTGCTCGGTCATTGTTGATACGCATTGACATCATCAAAATTCAATTTTCTGACATTGTATCAGTACTATTTCATTTTTCTGTTCATAATTAAACTAAATCAAAAGAAGAAAAAGAAAACAACATCGAACACATCAATGGAAAGACTTTTCAGCATAGCAAAAACAAGAAAAAAAACATATGTATATATATATAGAAATGTTTATCTGATATATATAAAGGAAATCTAACTCGAAATCAATTGGAGAACATCAGTTGATAGTTGAAATTCTTCGTTGGTTTTGATCATTTGCAAGAAATTCGTATCGTCAATTTGTTTGAGTTGATGTAAAAGATATTCGAGATGTAACGAACAGTTTGTTTGAAAGTTTGTTTGTTCGAATANAAGTTGTTGACATTGAGTGAGATTATTCGTGAGACGTATGTTTGGCAGAAGAATTTTCAAACGATGATAAATATGACTGAGAATGGCATTTTTTAATGAGTCACGACGTGGATCGACGAAATCAGTTGAAGATTTTCGTTCGAAGAGAATTGTTCGTGTTGATGGTTCGAATGTCTTTGGAACAGTATATGGCGAAATTAAACATTGAGAACAAGGAATTGACCAACGAAGATCAGTCGTGATCGTTTTCAAACGATAGATTAAACGTGGATCGACTTGAGATTCCTGAGCTTGAATAGGAATCAATGTGTCGAAACGAGTGAAAATTGAGGGTGATGATGGTGATCGAGTTTGTTTTTTGTGAAGAATTTTGTCAGGAATTAATACTGCAGTTAGATTAAGTGGAGTTTGTGGACTATGTGGATGCATAATGGTTGTCTACGAAGAAAAATAATGAATAAAAAGAGAGAGAGAAAGAGAAAAATGAATTACAGATAGGGAAGAACAAGTTGAAGAGCGTGAAGATGTTGATAGCCGATTTGATTCAAAACGATCAGCATTTGAAAGAACTAAATAAAACATCGAAATTGATCAAAGAAAATCTTTTGTTTTGTTTTTGGACAAACTTCGTGTCAAAGATGGATTGCGTAATGGAGCAGTAGTTGTCGTTTGATTTGAAAGAGAAGGAGGAAGAAGAGGTAGTGGTAGTGGTGGAGGATCATGAGTATTGCTTTTCATATCTGACTCGATGCTATTCAAGTTCGTTTGAATACTACGTATAAAGAAGTCATCGTCATCATCATCATCGAGATCGTCATCTGAACACGGAACAATAATAATACAATCTTCGGGAGATAGATCGGTTATTTCCGATGATATTGGATTCGAAATATGCAAATCCGATTTAGCCGTGACGATACTATTGACAGCTTGTGTGACAATTTCATTGGTAAGAGTTGGTAGAGAATCGTCAGTTGTTGTTGTTGATAAAGATAAATGTGAATCTTCTTCATTGAATGAAATAACGACGTCTTCGTTGTTAGTTGATTCCATTTCATTTAAATCGGGCGTTGAAAATCCTTCGACGATGTTTAATAAACGTTTTGGCACTGTAGTCTCGGCATCGGATAACTTTCGTTTCGTTGTCAATATGGATTCAGTTCTCTGTGGTCTGGAAAGTTCAAATTCTTGATCGCATGACGATACTAAAAACAAAAGATGTATTGTTTCATGTTTTCCGAGCAAAGATTTCTACGTGTTTCCGATGATGAAGTCTCTCTGATGTAATGTGGTGGCGGCGGCGGTAGGTCAAGATCGTATTGAGATAGATCAATACGTGATAAATTAAGTGAACAATGATATTCTGATGGTAGGACTGGTCGTTTGACTTTCTTCTTCGTTGTTGTTGTTGTTGTTGTTGTTGTTGTTGTTTTATCTGAACTTTGTGTTTGAAGGATTGGTTTCGGTCTGTAGATCGGTGACATTGACGATGAAGATGATGTCGATCTTTGCTGTCTGTTATTCATCGAAATCGTTATTTTGAGAGTTCCTGTCGATTGTTGTTCTGATGTCGTATCAGTATTTTGGTTTGTTTTCGATGGTTGTTTGCTTTCGTTACTACTCAAACGTTTAAGTTGTTTTTGATGGTCATGGGGTTTATTGATTGTTAATGATTTGGATTTTGTCTGAGTTAGTTCATTCGATTGCATATCTGTTAGATTACTGATGTCGAAACTTGATAGATCAATTCGATCTAATTTAAGCCAACATTTGTAGTTGGAATCGATTGAAAGATTTGGAGCTGTTGATTTTTCGGGACGAGGTAATTTGACTTTTAATGGAGGTAAACGTAGAGGCGAAGGAATCGATCGAGTATTGCCAGAATCTATTAAAAAACAAACGAAATTAATTCAATAACAACAACAAAAACAAGCCTAAGACCTGTTGTTTTCTTGGATAGATCTGCCAGTGGTGGTCGTCGATGGATTTTCTCCCAAATAATCGCCCTTTCAGCTTCNGTATCTTGTCTTTGTTCGTCTTCTTCACGTAAACGATCAATTTCAACATTGATCGATGTTACCAAATAAGATCTAATCAATAAACATGTTCAACATTTTCAACACTCAATTCTCTCCCACTTGTCAAATGTTTTATGATCGTCTAATTGAAGAAAATGTCTTATCGATGAACATAAATCACAACCTTCTTGTCTTGAAAACGATATTATCGCAACAGGTAACAATTGTCGAGGAAAATCAAATTGTTGACTTAATTCAAAATCGAAAACGGTTTTCTAAAACCAACAAACAAACAAACATTTTCATTATCAATCGAATTATCTCGGGCATACAATGATCTTCCCATCAACCGATGATAATTTCGGTCCATTGACAAGTTCACGCGTTGCAATACGTTCGTAAGACAATAACTACAAACAAATCAACTCAATTATTCTCATATTCGAGTTGATATTACTTTATATTGAATAAAATGAATGTTTTCTGCACCCGATGATTCCATGTAAAGTAGTTCATCGATCGATCGACAGACGAATATGCCTGTCAATCGTTTGCATGGCACAGTCGGAAGAATGATCTTTCGGCCAGGTGTTGTCAACTGACCTGCTTCAGTTTTAACTAATTTCGAATGATAAATTTGCGTACAAATAACCGATCGAACACACTAAAACAAACAAACCACGATTGATCTTTCTTTCGTTGTTTTCTTTTCATTTTACCTGCATTTTTTGAAGTTTTTGCATGTATTTTTTATTTCGACTAGGATCACAGATCAGCGACATACCGGTTAATTTCCATGGCAATGGATCGGTACGTCGATTATTTAATGTATATTCAATATTATGAACGATTGTGTCAAAAATAACGCCTTTCGATAAACTTAAAATACTCGCTAAAAATAAAACAAATATAAACTATTTTAGTCAATTGAATTATTTTTTGTCTCTACTGGGATCGATTTCCAATGGTATCAACGATGGTTTGGCTAATTTCCGTTCGTTATTAGCCATAATGTTTGAATTAATCTAGAAATAAGAGAAATAATTGCATGCAAACTGTCGTTTTCAAAGGCGCCACATCTCATAAAAACTAAAACAAGAAAAAAAACATACGTTTTTCCTAATTGATTCTTTGTTTAATCGACAATGTAGAAGAACATGGCCGATAGCTGTAAAAGTCAATTGTCAAATCGAAGTACTGAAACAACAAAAAGTGAACTCATTCAACGAATTCTCGATTCAATTCAACAACGATCGAATAGCACAACAAATACATCATTGTCATCGATTGATCAGTTAGCATTCAGTTCGGCAGTGAAGAATTTTTCGAATGAAATTTATCTTTATTTTAAAAATCCGAATGAATTAGGCATTGAACCTGAACTCGATGATTTGATTGAATTTATTCGAGATTCAAATAAATGTTCGTGTCAACGAATGGATATTCGTTTTTCGAATACAGATCTTAATGAACAATTATCGTACAAAGATAAACAATCGATACTAAGAATTATTCTACGTCGACAATTGATTTTTAATCAATATTTTTCTTAAAAACAAAAAGGACAAAAAAAATGGGTATTTTTGTTTTCGTTGTTGTTCACTTTTGTTCTCTCGAGCGAACGAACGAATAATTAATCAAAATTTGATATCAAACGAAACAATTTATAAAAATAACAAACAAACTTACTATTTAATTGAAATTTTTTGTTTGATAAATAACAAATGGAATGTTTCGAGAAGATAAACTAGAGGTATTTAATAAGAAGAAAAATGAATACAACCGACCACGTGTGTATATTGTACATATATTTTTTCGTTCGGTCGTCCTATCTTTTGTTTCTTTCGTTTTCATGAAATGCGTGATGACCTCGATATCATTTATATTTTGTTTATCTTCTCAAATGAACTGAGAATTTGATTCATATTGCTTTAGTTTAAAATAACGAAAGAGATTAATAAAATTCTGAAAGTCATTTTTCATATGTATAAACTATTTATTATTTAAACATTGACAAATAAAAATATTTATGAAGAATTCATAAGCATTTACGAATATTTGTTCTCTTACTTTATCGATTTTAATTAGTTACAACCGTGAAATCTTTTTTAAACAAGATATGATTGTACTGATATGATCAGTACAGGAATAAAATGACAGTCATACGACTTTTTCCTTTTAAATTAAGAGATATTCATTCTGTTTGATAATAAATCATCAAATTGGAATTGCTTTTAATATCTTAACTAACCTTTTTGACTGACTTTCTAATAAAAAAAAATCAATCATTACACAAACAAACTATTCTGTCTGTCTTTCTTTTTTTT
>JGI26536J50258_1002819_pt1 | contig 10864 bp, 8 predicted proteins | sample ThiBiot_750_plan_FD_50258 | JGI IMG/M metagenome (IMG submission 50258)
CACCCTCGAGGCCGCAGCGGGCGCGGAGGCGGCGGTGCAGAACCAGCGCCGGTCGACCGCCGAGCGCGACCGCGCCGGTGTGGCCGCAGGGGTGCCCGCCGATCTGCTGGCCCGGTACGACCTCCTCGCGACCCGCAACGCCGGTGCCGCTCTCCTGCGTCGCCGCACGTGCGAGGGATGCCGCATGGAGCTCTCCGGCACCGAGCTGCAGGCCGTGCGCTCAGCCGCCGACGACGATGTGGTCGAGTGCCCGCAGTGCGGCTGCATCCTCGTACGCACGGAGGAGTCCGGGCTGTGAGCCCGACGCGGACGCATGTCCGCGTCTGAGCCGTCACCGGCGTGGCGACTCGTCGGCACGGACGAGGACGGGGAGATCGCTGTCGTCGAGCTCGATGGCGCGGGCGCCGAGATCTCTCGTGCGGGCGTGACGTCCGGGGGACTGATCGAACTGGCGCGCACGCACACCGACGACGTGCGCTGGGTGTGGAGCGACACGGCGCGCTGGTATCCGCCGCTTCTGGCCGCCGGCGTGCGCGTGCGGCGGGTGCACGATCTCCGCGCGGTACGGGCGATTCTGCGCACCGCCGAGTCGGTGCCCGAGTCCGCACGGCTGCCGACGCATGCCGCGTGGTCCGCGCCCGCGGCCTGGGAGGAGGCGCCCGACTCCCGCGAGGCGCTGTTCGAGGTCGAGACGATCGCCGCGCGCGTTGCGCCGACGGATCTCGCGAGCGGCCACCGGGAGTTCGCCGCGCAGTTGGCCGCGCTCGACGCGGCATCCGGCCGGCTGAGACTCCTCGCCGTCGCGGAATCGACGGGAGCGCTCGTCGCCGCCGAGATGCGGGCAGCCGGCCTCCCGTGGGACGTCGCCACCCACACGAGGCTGCTCGACGAGACGTTGGGCGAGCGGGTCGGGGGCAGCAGGCGCCATGTGGATGCCGCGGCCGCCGCCGTGCGAACCGCCCTCGACGATCCCGACGTCGCGCTCGATTCCCCGCCGCGCCTGCTGCGCGCCCTGCATCGGGCGGGACTCGCCGTCTCGTCGACCAGCAAATGGGAGCTGGAGGACCTCGACCATCCGGTGGTCGCCCCGCTGCTCGCGTACAAGCGCCTGATGCGGCTGCTCACAGCGAACGGCGAGANCTGGATCGCGACGTGGGTGCNCGGCGGCCGCTTCCGGCCCGTCTACGTGCCGAGCGGCGTCGTCACGGGACGCTGGGCCTCGAGCGGCGGCGGCGCGCTTCAGATCCCGCGGTCCCTGCGCCCCGCGGTGCGCGCCGATCCCGGCTGGCTGCTCGTCAGCGCCGACGTCGCCCAGCTCGAGCCGCGGGTGCTCGCCGGAATGTCGCGCGACCGGGCGATGGCGCGTGCGGCCGCGGGCACCGACCTGTACGCCGGCATCGTGCGCACCGGAGTCGTGACCACCCGCCAAGAGGCGAAGATCGCCGTGCTCGGTGCGATGTACGGCGCAACGACCGGCGACAGCGGCCGCCTCGTGCCGCGCCTGCGCCGCGCGTTCCCCGCCGCGATGCGGCTCGTCGACGACGCCGCCGTGGCCGGCGAGGAGGGGCGTGTCGTCTCCACCTGGCTCGGCCGCACCTCGCCACCCGCCGGATCCGCGTTCACCCGCTCCCAGTTCGAGGCCTCGCTCGACGAGACCGACGCGGCCACCGAGCAGCAGGCTCGACGACGAGCCCGCGACCGCGGGCGGTTCACCCGCAACTACGTCGTGCAGGGCACCGCCGCGGAATGGGCGCTGTGCTGGCTCGCCGAGACGCGGCGGTCACTGCTCGCGCTCACGGCGCCCGGCGCGGAAGCCGCGGCATCCGGTCCTGCCCAGTCGGGCGCACCGCACATCGCCTTCTTCCTGCACGACGAGATCATCGTGCACACGCCGGCCGAACTTGCCGACCAGGTCGCCGCGATCGTGACGGATGCCGCGGCCCGCGCCGGCCGCCTTCTGTTCGGCGAGTTCCCCATCGACTTCCCGCTCGACGTGCGCATCGCCCCCGACGCGGGGAAGTCGTAAGAGGTCGGCGCCGGTAGAATCCAAGACGCGAATGGGTCGGCCAGACGGTCGCGTCGCGGGAGACCGCGCCGAGGAACGTCCGGGCTCCGCAGGGCAGGGCGGTGGGTAACACCCACCCGGAGCAATCCGCGAGACAGTGCCACAGAGAGCAGACCGCCGGCAGCAGCCGGTAAGGGTGAAAGGGTGGTGTAAGAGACCACCGGGGGCGCGGTGACGCGCCCCGCACGGTAAACCTCGCCCGGAGCAAGGCCAGACAGGGGATGTTGACGCGGCCCGCCGAGTCCCCGGGTAGGCCGCTGGAGCGTCACGGCAACGTGACGCCGAGAGAGATGACCGTCACCGGGGTTCGCCCCCGGGACAGAACCCGGCGTATCGGCCGGCCCATTCGCCCGCCGATACGCCGGATCAGCGCCGATCAGTCCAGGGCGAGCGAAGCCGCGCCGATGATGCCGGCGTTGTTCTGGTGCACCGCCGGGATGATCGGAGTGCGCAGCTTCAGCAGGCTCAGGAACTCGTCCGCGTGCTTGGAGACGCCGCCGCCCACGACGAACAGGTCGGGGCTGAAGAGCGCCTCGAGGTGGGAGTAGTACCACTGCAGGCGCTTGGCCCACTTCTTCCACGTCAGCTCGTCGCGCTCCATCGCCGAATACGCCGCGTAGAACTCCGCGTCCTTGCGGTGGTTCTTGCGCTCGATGTGGCCGAGCTCCGAGTTCGGGATGAGCACGCCGTTGTAGAGCAGCGCGGTGCCGATTCCGGTGCCGAGGGTCGTGAGGATCGTCAGGCCCTTCGCGTCACGGGCGGCGCCGTAGCGCACCTCTGCGAGGCCCGCGACATCCGCGTCGTTGGCGAAGTGGATGCCGCGCCCCAGCCCCTGCTCGAAGAATTCCTCTGCCGGGAAGTCGATCCAGGTCTCGGCGACGTTCGCCGCCGAGAGCGTGCGACCGTTCTTGACGATGGCCGGGAACGCGACGCCGAGCTCGAGGTCGGAGCCACTCACCTCGAGCGTCTCGAGCACCTGCTGCACCGCGGCGAGCACGTCCTTCGGCTCCGCGCCCTTGGGCGTGGGCACCTTGATGCGCTCACTCACCAGCTCGCCGGCGACCAGGTCGACGACACCGCCCTTGATACCCGTTCCACCGATGTCGATTCCGACTGCGCGCGACTTCTCTGTAGCCATGCGTGAAGCCTATCCATGCCGACAGGGGTGCTCAGTAGGATCGGACCAACGTGACGCCGAGGAGGGCACCCGTGAGCGACGACGAGAACAGCTACTGGTACAACCTGACCACCAAGCAGGTCGAGCACGGACTCCTCTCGCCCGCGGTCGACCGCGCGGGTCCCTTCGCCACGGCAGAGGAGGCGGCGCGCGCTCCGGAGATCATCGCGGAGCGTTCCCGCAAGTGGTCCGAGGACGACGCGCGCGACGACGCCTGAGGTGCGTCGCACGGGGCTCCGGACGAAATAGGCTGGACGCACACACTCGTCCGAGGAGAGGCACGCGATGGACAAGCAGCGGGACTTCGTGCTGCGCACGATCGAGGAGCGCGGCGTCAAGTTCGTCCGCCTCTGGTTCACCGATGTGATCGGCACCCTGAAGTCGGTGGCGATCGCCCCGGCCGAGGTGGAGGGCGCGTTCAGCGAGGGCCTCGGTTTCGACGGCTCTGCGATCGAGGGCCTCACCCGCTCGTACGAGTCGGATCTGCTGGCGCACGCCGACCCGACGACGTTCCAGATCCTGCCATGGCGGGGCGAGGTCGACCCGACGGCGCGCATGTTCTGCGACATCACGACGCCCGACGGACAGCCCGCGGTCGCGGACCCGCGTCACGTGCTCAAGCGTGCGCTGGCGAAGGCCGCCGACGCCGGCTTCACGTTCTACACGCACCCCGAGATCGAGTTCTACCTGCTCAAGTCGTCGTCGTACGGCCCCGACGGACCCGAGCCCGTCGACTCGGCCGGCTACTTCGACAACGTGCCCGGCGGCACGGCGCACGACTTCCGTCGGCGGTCGGTGCGCATGCTCGAAGACCTCGGCATCTCGGTCGAGTACAGCCACCACGAGGGCGGCCCCGGTCAGAACGAGATCGACCTGCGCTACGCCGACGCACTGACGACGGCCGACAACATCATGACCTTCCGCACGGTGATCAAGGAGGTGGCGATCGAGCAGGGCGTCTACGCGACGTTCATGCCGAAGCCGCTGAGCGGACAGCCCGGATCGGGCATGCACACGCACATCTCACTCTTCGAGGGCGANCAGAACGCCTTCTACGAGGAGGGCGCCCAGTACCAGCTCTCGAAGGTCGGCCGACACTTCATCGCGGGGCTGCTGCGTCACGCGAACGAGATCTCGGCCGTCACCAACCAGTTCGTGAATTCGTACAAGCGGCTGTGGGGTGGCGACGAGGCCCCCAGCTTCATCTGCTGGGGTCACAACAACCGCTCCGCCCTCGTGCGCGTTCCGCTGTACAAGCCGAACAAGGGTCAGTCCTCGCGTGTCGAGTACCGTGCGCTCGATTCGGCCGCGAACCCGTACCTCGCCTTCGCGCTGCTGCTCGCGGCGGGCCTGAAGGGCATCGAGGAGGAGTACGAGCTGCCGGCGGAGGCCGAGGACAACGTGTGGTCGCTCAGCGACTCTGAGCGCCGCGCCCTCGGCTACGCGCCGCTGCCGACGAGCCTCGACCAGGCCCTGCGGTTCATGGAGGAGTCCGAGCTCGTCGCCGAGACGCTGGGGGAGCAGGTCTTCAACTACGTGCTGCTCAACAAGCGCAAGGAATGGCAGGGCTACCGCTCGCAGGTCACGCCCTTCGAGCTGAAGAGCAACCTCGAGATGCTCTGACGGGCCGATGGCCACGTCCGACCGGTCGCACACGCGCACCGACCTCGTCCGCTACGGCTTCGGCCATGTGGATGCCGCAGAGGCGGCTCTCGACGAGCTTGCGCTGCTGTGCGGGATCGATCGTGATGCGATCCTCTCGNGTGTGGTCACGGTCGGCGACCCGGATGCGGCGCTGACCGGCATTCTGCGCGTCGCCCGGCGGGATGCCGCCGCGGTCGCGCCCGTGCTCACCGATCACCGGGGCGCGGCCGCGCTCTGGGCGCTCACGGGTGCCTCCGAGGGGTTCGCGGACTTCTACTTCCGCCGACCTGCGCAGCTCGCGGACCTGCTCGGCCGGGAGCCGACCGTGCCGGACGCCGCCGAGCTCACTCACGAGCTTCTCGCGTCGGTCGAGGCGGTCGACGGTTTCGCCGCCGACGGGGGAGAGGCCTCGTGGGTGGCGCTGCGCGTGCGGTACCGCACCCTCCTCGCCCGCATCGCGGCCTACGACCTGCTCACCCCCGATGCACCGGCCCATGTCGATCTCGTGGCTGCCGCACTCGCGGATGCCGCGGGGGCGGCGCTGGAGGCATCGCTTGCGGTCGCGCGCACCCGGCTGTCGGCTTCCATGTTCCCCCGCGACGACGTCGCTGCGGTCGCGCTCGCGATCATCGGGATGGGCAAGACCGGCGCGCGCGAACTCAACTACGTGTCCGATGTCGACGTCATCTTCGTCGGCGACGCGGACGACGTCACCACCGAGCGGCTCGGCGGCAGCCGCGTGGTCGACATCGCCACCCGTCTCGCCGTGCAGACGATGCGCGGCATCTCGAGCATGGAGATCGAGCCGCCCCTGTGGGAGGTCGACGCGAACCTGCGTCCGGAGGGCAAGCAGGGCGCCCTCGTGCGCACGCTCGAATCCCACCTGTCGTACTACGACCGATGGGCGTCGAGCTGGGAGTTCCAGGCCCTGCTGAAGGCCCGCGCGATCGCCGGCGATCCGGACCTCGGCGCACGCTACATCGAGGCGGTCGCCCCCAAGGTCTGGTCGAGCGCCGCCCGCACGAACTTCGTCGACAGCGTGCAGCGCATGCGCGAGCGGGTCACCGAGCACATCCCCGCCGCCGACGTGCCGTTCCAGCTCAAACTCGGGCCCGGCGGCATCCGAGACGTCGAGTTCACGGTGCAGTTGCTCCAGCTCGTACACGGATTGACGGATGCGACCGTGCGCGAGCGCGGCACACTGCCCGCCCTCGCGGCGCTTGTCGACGGCGGCTACATCGGGCGGGCGGATGCCGCGGTCTTCGTGTCCGACTACCGGGTGCTGCGGGTGCTCGAGCACCGCGTGCAGCTGCGACGTCTGAGCCGAACCCATCTGATGCCGCGGGAAGAGGACGAGCGTCGTGTGCTCGCCCGCACGAGTGGGCTGGCGGGGTCGGCTGCGGAGATCTGGGAGCTGTGGGAGCGCATCAAGCGCGACGTGCGAGACGTGCACGTGCGGCTCTTCTACCGTCCACTGCTGTCGGCGGTCGCCTCGCTGGGCGAGGGGGAGCGCACGCTGTCGCCCGAGCAGGCGCACGACCGCCTCACCGCGATCGGATTCCGCGACCCGGCGGGGGCGCTGCGCCACATCGCCGCGCTCACCTCTGGTCTCAGTCGCAAGGCCACGATCCAGCGCCACCTCATGCCTGTGATGCTGCGCTGGTTCGCCGACGGCGTCGACCCCGACTACGGCCTCCTCGCGTTCCGTCGGGTGAGTGAGCGACTGGGCGACACCGCGTGGTTCCTGCGAGTGCTGCGTGACTCCTCGGGGGCGGCGGAGCGACTCACCCGGGTGCTGTCCGGCTCCCGGTATATCGGCGAGCTGATGGAGTGGATCCCGGAGTCCGTCGCCTGGCTCGACGACAACGCGTTGCTGCGGCCGCGGTCGGGCGTCGCGCTGCAGGACGAGGCGCGCGCCATCCAGACGCGGCATCCCGAGACGGAGGAAGCCATGCGCTCCGTGCGGGCGCTGCGTCGACGCGAGCTGCTGCGCACGGCGATGGGCGCGGTGCTCGGCGTCCTGACGATCGATGAGATCGCGGCCGCACTGTCGACGATCACGGATGTCGCGATCCAGGCGACCCTCCGGGCCGTGCGCCGCGAGGTCGTCCCTCCCGAGGACGACGCGCTCGACTTCTCCGTGATCGCGATGGGCCGCCTCGGCGGCGCCGAGCTCGGTTTCGGCTCCGACGCGGATGTCATGTACGTCTATCGTCCGAACGGGGTCGACCCGCAGCGCGCCCACGAGCTCGCCCTGCGCCTCGTCGCGGCGCTACGCGCCTCCTCAGAGGACCATCGTGCACCCCTCGACCTCGACGCCGATCTGCGCCCCGAGGGGCGCAACGGCCCGCTGGCGCGGTCGCTCGACGCGTACACGGAGTACTACCGGCGCTGGTCGCTCTCGTGGGAGGCGCAGGCACTCCTTCGCGCACGCGGCGTCGCGGGGAGCGTGAAGCTGGTCACGGCCTTCTTCGAGGTGGCCGACGAGGTGCGCTACCCCCGCGATGTCGACGTGCAGGGCCTGCGCGAGATCAAGCGCATCAAGGCGCGCGTCGAGAGCGAACGGCTCCCACAGGGCGTTCGGCCGGAGCGCCATCTCAAGCTCGGCCCGGGCGGACTCAGCGACGTCGAATGGCTCGTGCAACTGCTTCAGCACGAGCACGCCGGTCGGCTCCCCGCCCTCCGCACGACGTCCACGCTCGCCGCGCTATCGGTCGCCGTGGACGAGGGACTCATCCCGCGGCCCGCCTACGAGCGGCTGAGCGAGGCCTGGCGCCTCGCGTCGCGTCTCCGGTCGGCCAACACGCTGCTCTCCGGACAGACCAGCGACGTGCTGCCCACCGATCGCGCGCGCCTCGAGGGCATCGCTCGCCTCCTCGAGTACCCGCCCGGCTCCGCGACCCGCGTCGAGGAGGACTGGATGCGCACCTCGCGCCGGGCACGGCAGGTGTTCGAGCGCCTCTTCTACGGCTGAACCCGGCCGCTACCGGCGCGTCAGGCACGGGAACGCCGAAGGGCCCCGGCCTGCATGTGCAGTCCGGGGCCCTTCGGCGAGGCATCCGATCAGACGCCGAAGTACAGCTCGTACTCGAACGGGTGCGGACGAGCAGCCAGCGGCTTGATCTCGTTCTCGATCTTGTACTCGATCCACGTCTCGATGAGCTCGGGCGTGAACACGTTGCCCTTGGTCAGGAACTCGTGGTCGGCACGCAGCGCCTCGAGCGAGTCGAGCAGCGAGTTCGGGACCTGCGGGATGTTCTTGGCCTCCTCGGGGGGAAGCTCGTACAGGTCCTTGTCGACCGGCTCGTGCGGCTCGATGCGGTTCTGGATGCCATCGAGACCGGCCATGAGCTGGGCGGCGAAGGCGAGGTACGGGTTGCCCGAGGCGTCGGGCGCACGGAACTCGATGCGCTTGGCCTTCGGGTTGGTGCCCGTGATCGGGATGCGGATGGCCGCCGAGCGGTTGCCGGCCGAGTAGACCAGGTTGACCGGGGCCTCGTAGCCCTTGACCAGACGCTTGTAGGAGTTCAGCGTCGGGTTGGTGAACGCGAGCAGCGCCGGCGCGTGGGCCAGGATGCCGCCGATGTACCACCGGGCGACGTCCGAGAGCCCGCCGTAGCCGGTCTCGTCGTAGAACAGCGGCTTGCCCTCGAGCCACAGCGACTGGTGGGTGTGCATGCCCGAACCGTTGTCGCCGAAGAGCGGCTTCGGCATGAAGGTCGCGACCTTGCCCCACTCGAGAGCGGTGTTCTTGACGATGTACTTGAACTTCAGGATGTCGTCCGCCGCATGCACCATCGTGTCGAAGCGGTAGTTGATCTCCGCCTGGCCGCCGGTGCCGACCTCGTGGTGGGCACGCTCGAGGATGAGACCGGCCTCGATGAGCTTGAGCGAGATGTCGTCACGCAAGTCGGCCTGCTTGTCGACGGGGGAGACCGGGAAGTAGCCACCCTTGTAGGGGGTCTTGTTCGCGAGGTTTCCGCCCTCTTCGACGCGGCCCGAGTTCCAGGCGCCCTCTTCGGAGTCGACGGCGTAGAAGCTCGAGTTCTGCTTCACCTCGTAGCGCACGTCGTCGAAGATGTAGAACTCCGCCTCGGGGGCGAAGAACGCGGTGTCGGCGATGCCGGTCGAGGCGAGGTACTTCTCCGCCTTCTTGGCGACCTGACGCGGGTCCTTCGCGTAGATCTCACCGTTGCGCGGGTTGTAGATGTCGAAGAGCATGATGAGCGTCTTCGCCTCGCGGAACGGGTCGAGGTAGGCGGTCGACACGTCGGGGATGAGCTGCATGTCGGACTCGTGGATGTTCGCGAAGCCGCGGATCGAGGAGCCGTCGAACAGCTGACCGACCGTGAAGAAGTCCTCATCGACGGTCGCAGCGGGAATGTTGAAGTGCTGCTGGACACCAGGGAGATCCGTGAACCGGATGTCGAGGAACTTGACGTCCTCGTCCTTGATGAACTTCAGCACCTCGGATGAATCACTGAACATGGAGACTCCTGAGGTAGGGCATTCGGGAAGTTCCGCCCGCCACCGGCGGGACGCATCCGAAACTATCGACGGGGCGTTGCCCGGCGATATCTCGGATGTTTCGGGCATGTTACGCGACGCTGTCTAGGCTGTCGGCGTGAGTGATGAGCGGACGACTTCAGCCTATCCGGGTGCGCGCCTCGGACTTCCCGAGACCGGCCGGCTGAGTATCGCGCGGTTCGGTCGACGGCTCGGTGGGTACGCGATCGACGCAGCGCTGTCCGCGCTCATCTCCTTCGCGTTCTTCCGTTACAGCGCGGTCGCGTCGCTCGTCATCTTCGCCCTGCTCCACGTGCTCTTCATCCCGACCATCGGCGGCAGCCCCGGGCACCGGCTCGTGGGCCTGCGGGTCGTGAAGGCGACCGGCGGATGGATCGGTCTCTGGCGCCCGGTCGTGCGCACTGCACTGCTGCTCCTGCTCTTTCCGGCGCTCATCTGGAACGTCGATCACCGGGGTCTGCATGACGTCTTCGCGGGCACGATGACCATCCGCTGGTGATCGGATCATCCGCTGGTGATCGTCACCTGCGGATACGCCTGAGTGCGCCGGTCAGCGCGGGCGCGGTGCCCGCGCCTTGAGCGGGTCGACGCCCTTCGGGATCGGCAGCGACGAGAGCCCCCGCGAGACCGAGTCGAGACGCTTGATGACCGCCGCCTGCGTGCCGCGGTCGATCGCCTTCGGCAGGCGCTTGATGGTCGTGGCGAGCTTCGAGATCGCGACGTCCTCGTCGCCGTGGCCGACGTAGAGCACTGTGACCGGCACACCCGATGCGACGCGCTGGATCTTGGACTTCTCATCGGCGACCAGACGTGTCAGCCGCCCGCGCGAACCCTCGGCGACGATGACGACACCGCCGCGTCCGATCGCGCGGAAGACCGCATCCTGCGAGCGGGGGTTGACACCGACGGGCGACTCGCCGCCCTGCCAGTTGCGTCCGAGCGCCGTGGAGAGCACGTGACCGGACGCGCCCGGCATCCCGTCGATCTTCTGGTACATCGCGCGCGTCGACAGCCGAGTCATGGTCATGAGGGATCCGAGCACACCGAACATGAGACCCGTGACGCCCCAGAGGATGACGCTCCACCCGGCGACGGGCGGGATCAGGAAGCCGACGCCGACACCGATGAGGATGCCGAGCACGATCACGCCCGCGATGAGCCATCCGAGCCACGGGTACACCTCGCGGGTGAACCGGAAGAGCGTCTGGATCTGGGAGAGGAAGCCGGGGCGCTTCTCGGGAGACGTGCTGCGTGCCATGCGGAACAGCCTACCGGCGCGTCGCCTCCTCCCCACCCCGCCGACCGGCATGGTCGTGCCGCGACTCCGCGCGCGGAGCGTGGGCACCGAGTACGGAGGGCGCAGTCTTGCCGCATGTCCCTGCTCGACGACCGTCTCGTGATCCTCCGCCTCGTCGCTCCGCCCCGGGCACCCTGGCCGGGCGCGCTGGCCC
>JGI26536J50258_1002831_pt1 | contig 10839 bp, 10 predicted proteins | sample ThiBiot_750_plan_FD_50258 | JGI IMG/M metagenome (IMG submission 50258)
AAAAAAAAACGACAAATTAAATCAACAGCAACTACTATAAAATTGGCTGAATCTGTTCTTTTGGCTTTGCGTAAAAGAAGAGGTTTTTTTTTATATTTAATTATTTCATATCCTATAAAAAGTTTTATTTTGAGATCTTTTTTACATAGTATAAAAAAAGATCGTCGATTAAAGATTAAATATATTGTTAATCTTCAAAAATTTGCGCATAATGGATGCCGCTTTCGAAAAAAAAGAAGAAATTAGTTAGTTAAAAAATTTACAGGGTGTGGCGTAATTGGTAGCGTGTTTGTTTTGGGTATAAAAGGTTGTGAGTTCGAGTCTCACCACCCTGATAATTTTTTCTATTTTTTTATTAAGAGTATATTTTATTTATTATGAATTATTTACAAAATTTTTTAGGCATAAAAGAATGCAATATTGTTCCAAAATTAGGAAGTAAAAAATTTCGTTATTTCTCTAGACGTCGTGATTATTTTTCAATGCGTCTTTTTTTTTATAGTTTTTATCCAGATCAATTTAGTTTTTTATATGATTTAGATAATGATTTTTTAAAAGGTCGTTATTTATTTTCGGATAAACTTAAACGTTTATTTCGAATTGATTTTAAAAAAAATCAAAAACTTTCAAGAGTTATTCGTCCGTTTAATACCTCTTTATTTAAAATACGTAAAACTCGTTTTTTTATAATAACTGCGGCTTCTTGGCGAAAAAAACTCAGAAGACTAAACTTTTGGAAATTATCCTCTAAGTTTAATCAAAATGTTAATTTTAATTTATATAAAAATTTAGGGCATATATATAATCCTTATTTTTTACAGTTTAATTTTTTGTCAAGTATTAATTCAGTAATGAATGTTGTATCAGAAAATAAAGAAGTTTGTCGTTTTTCTTTTGTAAAAAAAAAAAATCTAAATCGACGAATAGTTATTCGTCGATTTAGATTTTTTAGAAAATTTAATAAAAAAAGCCGATAATATAAAATAAAAATTTAAAAAATATTTATATTTTTGTATTAATAATATGCCTCAATTAGATAAAGCTACTTTTCAATTACAAGCAATCGTTTTAGTTATTGCTTTTTTATTTGTTTATTTTTTGTTATATTGGATTATTTTACCAAATATACAAGTTTCTATTTTTTTACGAGAACAGTTTTTATTAGAAATTGAAGAATTTTTAGAGTTGAATTTCTTTAATTTGAATAAATACTTAAATTTTAGTACTTCTATTTTATTGATTTTTTTGCAATCACATTTTATAATTGCTGATAAATTTTTTAAAAAATTTCAAAATACGTCTTATAACTCGGAAATAATTGACATAAATGAAAAATTTCATTCTGAAATTTTTTCATATATTGAAAAAAAATCAAAAACTTTATATGGAATTTCTAAATTGAATTAAAAAAAATGTTACCATTAAAAATTTTTTCTTTTTATCCAAGTCTTATTTTTAGCTTTATCTTGATAAATATAGGTTTTGAATTTATCAAATTTGATGAAGAATTTATTATTTTTATTAGTTTATTAATTGTTTTTTTAACTTTAGTTGAAAATTTAGGTAAAGATTTACAAGATTCAGCTGAAATTCAACTATCAAAATTAAAATCTTTTTTTCAAAATAAACAAGAAGCAAATGCTTTTTTAATTCAAGAACAGTTAAATGTTTTAAATTTTTTAGATGAATTTTTTTTAGAAAAATCTTATTTTATTTTAAAAACACAATTGAGTTTTATTGAATTTTTTTCTTTCGAATTTTATGTTACAGAATTATATTTAAATCTTTTAATTAAGGAAACTTTAATTAATTTTGAAATTTTAGAAACAAAAGCATTAATGAGTTCAGAAGCTTTATATAATTCTTTATATTTAGTAAAAGTAAATGCTTCATTAGTAAATAAAAACTTTGAATTAAACTCAGAAAATTTACAGCAAATTTTCTCATTTATTTTAAAAAAAAAATTAAATATAATTCAAAAAAAAAAAAGTTAGCAAAAAATGATTTTTAATTTATTTCAACCATTAGAACAATTTGAAATGATTGTTTTTCGTCCATTTAGTTTTTTTCCATGGATTGAAAATATATTTTTTTTTTTATTTAATTTCGAAGACGGTTTTTTTTTTACAAACTCAATACTTTATTCTATTTTTGCAATTGGAAGTTTATATTTTTTTATGTATGTTTCTATTGAATATAGAAATGTTCTTCCACATAATCCTTGGGAAGTTTATTTAGAATCTACTTATACATTTATATATACAACATTAACAGATCAAGCAACTAAAAGTCGTCCAACAGTGCAATTAGTGCCGTTTACTTTTACTTTATTTTTTTTTATTTTAAGTGCAAATTTGATCGGTTTAACACCTTATGGATTTACGACTACAAGTTTTATTATAAAAACTTTTATTTTAAGTGCAGGTCTACTAATCGGATTAACAATTACTGGTTTAATCTTGCAAGGCGCAGCATTTTTTCATTTATTTGTACCTTCTGGAGTACCTACAGCTTTGTTACCTATGCTTGTTTTTATAGAAGTAGTTTCTTATGTATCTCGTGCATTTAGTTTAGCAATTCGACTTTTTGCAAATATGATGTCCGGTCATTCTTTGTTAAATATTTTGTCAGGTTTTTGTGTTTCAATTGCAAAAAAATCTTTCGTTTTAGCATTGATTCCTTTTTTAATTATTTTGGCAATTTCATTTTTAGAAGTGGGTATTGCTATTTTGCAAGCATATGTTTTTGTTGTATTATTTTGTATTTATTTAAATGATGCTTTATTTGGTCATGCGGAAGATCATGATCATGGAAATCGTTTAGAAAATGAAGCATATTACAATTTTGAAGAAACAAGTGCTGATTCTGTTTTCGATTTTTCAAGTTCAATGGATAAACTTTTAAAAAAAATTGACATTGATTTTGCTAAAAAAGAAAATATTTTAAATTTAAACGTTTCACGTAATTTTTATCAGTTAGAAACTAACAATTTTTCTTTAAAAAATTTGAATAAATCTTTAAAATTTAAGCATATAGATAATATTATATTTAAAAAATAAAAAAATGTTTTAAATTTTTTTATAAATGGGAGTGTACTTCAATTAGGTAGAAGGTCGACTTGTCGAGTCGAAAGTTGCAGGTTCGAGCCCTGTTACTCTCGTTGAATTTTTTTCTAAAATATATGCTTTTTTATTTTTATTATTTTTCTATGTTTTCTTTAAATTTTGAATATTTTTATATATTAGTTTGTTTAGGGTTTAGTACTATTTTAGCGTTAGTTATTATATTTTTATCATATTTAATAGTTTTTCAACAAAGTGATTCTGAAAAAATTTCTGCATATGAATGTGGTTTTCAACCTTTTGAAGAAGCACGTAGTCAATTTGATATTAAGTTTTATTTGGTTGCAATTTTATTCATTATTTTTGATTTAGAAATAATGTTTTTATTTCCTTGGTGTGTAAGTCTTTCTATTTTAGATTTAGCAGGATTTTGGTCGATGGTTGGTTTCTTATTTATTTTAACTTTAGGTTTTATTTATGAATGGAAAAAAGGAGCGCTAGATTGGGAATAAAAAATTTTTAAGTAACGAATGAAAATTTTTAATTTAAAATATAAAATACGTCGAAAAAGCTTAGATTTTAAAAAGTTATATACTTACCGAGAAAAAAATGGGTTTTCTTTTGTTTTTAAAATTCATTTTTTAGAAAGAGTTGTAAAAATTTTGTCAAAAAGTATTAAAAATATTTATATTTTTAATAATAATGTATCTATACAAATTTATAGTCAAAGCTTGAAAAATGCATTATTTTTTTTTAAAAATCATACAAATTGTCAATTTAAAATTTTGATTGATATGACTTGTGTTGATTTTCCTGAAAATCAAGAAAGATTTTCTTTAATATATAATTTGTTGAGTATAAGATTTCGTTCTAGATTGCGTTTAAGCGTAATGACTACAGAATTAATTCCAGTAGAATCTGTGATTAGTTTATATCCATGCGCAAATTGGTTAGAACGCGAAATTTGGGATATGTTTGGAATCCTTTTTACAAATCATCCAGATTTGCGTCGAATTTTAAACGATTATGGGTTTGAAGGTTTTTCTTTACGAAAAGATTTTCCACTTATGGGTTTTGTTGAAGTGCGTTATGATGACGAGCAAAGACGAATTGTTTATGAACCTGTAGAATTAGCACAGCAATATAGATCTTTTAATTTTGTAAATCCATGGGAACGTTTTATTAATCAAAAAATTGATGGGAAACCTTTTTTTAAAACAATACATAATAATAAATCTTTATAAAAAAAAATGAAACAAAATATAATTACAAAAAAAGATTTTGATATAAATAAAGATAGAGATGTTAAAAATTTTTTATTAAATTTTGGTCCACAGCATCCAGCAGCACATGGAGTTTTACGCTTAGTTTTAGAGCTGAATGGGGAAGTAGTTTTAAAAGCAGATCCGCATATTGGATTATTACATCGAGGAACTGAAAAATTATTAGAATATAAAACATATTCACAAGGTTTACCCTATGTAGATCGTTTAGATTATGTTTCAATGATGGCGCAAGAACATGCGTTTGCTTATGTTGTGGAGTCTTTTTTTAATAAAAAAGTACCTAAACGCGCAAGCTATATACGCGTTATTTTTTTAGAAATAACACGTATTTTGAATCATTTGTTAGCGTTAACTACGCATGCTTTAGATGTTGGAGCTATGACACCATTTTTGTGGGCATTTGAAGAACGTGAAAAATTAATGGAATTTTATGAACGCGTTTCAGGTGCTAGAATGCATGCAAACTATATTAGACCAGGAGGTGTTGCACAAGATATACCTGTTGGTTTATTAGATGATATTTTTAAGTTTATTAAGCAATTTGGTTCAAGAATTGATGAATTAGAAGAACTTTTAACAGGAAATCGAATTTGGAAACAACGCTTAGTAGATGTTGGTATTGTTAGTGCCGAAGAAGCTTTAGCTTGGGGGTTCACAGGCGTTATGCTACGAGGCTCTGGAATTCCTTGGGATTTAAGAAAAAAAGAATCTTATGAAATTTATGATGAATTATCTTTTGAAATACCTATTGGATCTAAGGGTGATTGCTATGATCGCTACTTGATTAGAATAGAAGAAATGAGACAGAGTTTAAAAATACTTGAACAATGTCTTGATAAAATACCCGAAACTGGTAATTATAAAATTTTTGATTTTAAATTAGTTTCACCACCGCGTGCATTAATAAAATTTGATATGCATGCCTTAATTCATCATTTTAAATTTTTTTCAGAGGGTTATTCTTTGCCTAAAGGTGAATCTTACGTTGGAGTAGAAGCGCCTAAAGGTGAATTTGGTCTTTTTTTAGTTTCTGTAGGATCAAACAAGCCATATCGCTTTAGAATTAGAGCACCAGGTTTTTTCCATTTACAGTCGTTGAATCAAATGTCATATAAACATATGATTGCAGATGTAGTTACAATAGTTGGAACTCAAGATATTGTTTTTGGTGAAATCGATAGATAAAATTGAAAAATAAAATTTTTTTCGAAAAAGAATAAAAATTTTTCAAATATGGCCTTTTTTATGCAATTTGCATAAGCAACAATTTGCTTATATTTTTTTTTGATATAACGCAAAGTCTTCGTGGTAATTTTTTAAAAAGCAGATAAAAATTTTTAATATGAAAAATAATATTAAATTAGAAGATAGTTTAAAAAATAAAGGATATGTTTTATCAGTAGGAGATGGTATTGCTATTATTGATGGTTTGACAAAAGTACATGCTGGAGAAATGTTAGAATTCGCTTGTGGATTGAAAGGTATGGCGTTAAACTTAAACAGTTCAACTGTAGGTGCTGTTATTTTTGGAAATGAAAAATTAGTAAAACAAGGAGAATTTGTATATAGAACTCAAAGTTTAATGGAAATTCCAGTAGGTAGAGGCTTATTGGGTAGAGTTGTTGATGTATTAGGAAATCCAATTGATGGAAAAGGACCTTTACAAGATATTTCTGGAACTAACAAGATTGAGGTTAAAGCACCGGGTATTATTTCAAGAAAATCAGTGCATGAACCATTGCAAACAGGATTAAAAGTTGTTGATAGTTTAGTACCTATTGGTAGAGGACAAAGGGAATTAATTATTGGTGATAGACAAACAGGAAAAACATCAATTGCAATTGATGCAATTTTAAATCAGTCTTTTTATAACGAAACTGCGTCTGAAAACCAAAAAGTTTATTGTGTATACGTTGCAGTAGGTCAAAAAAGATCAAGTGTTGCTCAAATCGTTGAAATTTTAAAACAAAATAAAGCTTTGGATTATTCAATTGTAGTAGCTGCAACTGCATCAGAAGCTGCATCTTTACAATTTTTAGCGCCATATTCAGGATGTGCAATTGCTGAATTTTTTAGAGATAACGGTATGTCAGCTTTAATTATTTATGATGATTTAAGTAAACATGCTGTAGCTTATAGACAAATGTCTTTATTATTGCGTAGACCACCAGGTCGTGAAGCTTTTCCTGGAGATGTTTTTTATTTACATTCTCGCTTATTAGAAAGAGCTGCTAAACTTTCAGCTGCATTTAAATCAGGGTCTTTAACTGCGTTACCAGTAATTGAAACACAAGCTGGAGATGTTTCTGCCTATATTCCAACAAACGTAATTTCAATTACAGATGGACAAATTTTTTTAGATACTAGTTTGTTTTATCGAGGTATTAGACCTGCTGTAAACGTTGGGTTATCCGTAAGTCGTGTTGGATCCGCAGCACAAGTTAAAGGTATGAAAAGCGTAGCTGGATCTTTAAAATTAGAATTAGCACAATATAGAGAAATTGCAGGATTTGCAAAATTTGGATCAGATGTTGATGAAGCAACTCAACGTTTATTAGATAGAGGTGCTCGTTTAACTGAAATTTTAAAACAATCAAATTTTCAACCTTTGGATGTTACAAAACAAATAATAAGTGTTGCTTCTGGAGTAGCTGGATTATTAGATAGAGTTGGCTTAGAAAATTTAGAAGGTTATCAAACGGATTTGTATAATATTTTCTATAATTATAACATATATAAACCTTTTAAAAAAGCAGTAATTGCTTCAGATCCAAGAGAAATTATTTCTTTTTTAAATTTTCAAAAAAGTTTATCATTATAAAATAGTTTATAACTAAAAAAAATAGAGTCAGTAACTCAGAGGTTAGAGTGTACATTTGATAAGTGTGAAGTCGCAGGTTCAATTCCTGCCTGACTCAAGTTTTGCTTAATTAAATACCTATAGCTTAATTGGATAAAGTATTAAACTACGGATTTAAAGTTGTGAGTTCGAGTCTCGCTAGGTATAAAATAATTTTGTAAATTTGTTTGAATTTTTTTTTTATTTAAAAATTGATTAGAAATACACAAAACTAAATTAATTTAAAAAAATTATAATAAGGGTTAGAGTAGTGTCCATTAGTCCCCTTATAAGGAGGAAAAAGGTAATAATACAAAAACTTTTCATTGTTTGTGAGGTATAATGTCGTCAAATTAAATATCAAAAGTCAATATATTTTTATTAAAATAAAATGTCTTTTTATATAAATAATTTAGTTTTTGAAAAAACATCAAAAGATTTAACAATTTTACAAGCTTGCGAAAAAAATGAAATAGTAATTCCTAGATTCTGTTATCATGAAAAATTAAGTATAGCAGGTAATTGCCGAATGTGTTTAGTAGAATTAGAAAAATCTCCAAAGCCTGTAGCTTCTTGTGCTTTGCCTATTATGGATAATATGAAAATTTTTACGGATACTGCTTTAGTCAAAAAAGCGCGTGAAGGTATTTTAGAATTTTTACTGATCAATCACCCTTTGGATTGCCCAATATGTGATTGGGGTGGTGAATGTGATTTACAAGATCAAACACAAGTTTTTGGAGGGGATCACGGACGTTTTTATGAAAGCAAACGAAGTGTTTCTGATAAAAATTGTGGTCCACTTATTAAAACGTTCATGACAAGATGTATACATTGTACGAGATGTGTTCGTTTTTATTCTGAAATTGCGGGCATTTCTAAATTAGGTACTACTGGACGTGGAGGTAAAATGGAAATAAGTTCTTATGTTTTAGATAATTTAGATTCTGAACTTTCTGGAAATTTAATAGATTTGTGTCCTGTTGGAGCATTAACTTCAAAACCTTCCGCATTTTTAGGACGCCCTTGGGATTATGAGAGTTTTAAAACAATAGATGTTCTTGATTCTTTTGGTTCAAATATTCAAATTGATTTAAGCGGTTTAAATTTAATTCGTATTTTACCAGTTTTAAACGAATTTGTAAATGAAGAATGGATAAGTGATAAATCACGTTTTTTTTTAGATGGATTATTAGTACAACGTCTTCAAAAACCTTTAATTAAAGTTAAAGGACAAAAATTTTTGACAGTTAGTTGGGATTTTGCTTTAGAAGAAGTTTATAAAAAACTTGTTTCTGAGAAACGAACTTTTGAAAACATAATCGGAGTTTTTGGACCTTTAGTAGATATAGAAACTTTGCTAAATTTTAAGCTTTTTTTAAATACTTTTGAATCTAATATCTTATTGTTTCAAAAAGAATTTATTTTCGAAAATTTGGATTTTCGCGAAAATTTTACGTTTAATTTTAATAAAATAAAAAAAAAACAATATGATATCATTTTTTTTTTAGGTTTAGATTTAAGAAAAGAATCTTCTATTTTAAATGCAAAATTGCGAAAATTTTGTTTGGAAAATAATAAAGTTGTTTGTTCTATTGGTTCTAATTTTGAATCAAATTTTCATGTTAAAAAAATAAGTAATAACTTTTTAGATTTTATTAAAATTTTAAAAGGAAAACATTGGTTTTCTAATTTTTTTTTTTCATCAAAATCTAATTTAATTTTATTAGGGAGTTCTATTTTCTCGGATCAAATGGGTTTTATTCTTTGGAATCAATTAAAAATTTTACAAAAACAATTAAAAAAAAATCTAAATTTAGATTTTTTTTTAATTGTTCCTTATATGTCACTTTCGAATGGGTTGGAATTAGGTCTTAGTTTTAGTTCTTCTAAAATAACTCAAAGTAAAAATCGTATTTTTTATTGTTTAGGAACTTCTCAAAGTTTAAATTTAAAAAAGTATAAGTATGATGAAAATTCTGATTTTTTAATATATCAGGGACATCACGGGAATTCAACTGTTCTTTTAGCAAATATAGTTTTACCTACACCAACTTTTATTGAAAAAAGTTCATCTTTTTTTACATTACAAGGTTTCTTGGAAAAAATTAATAGGGTTTTAATGCCATTTGGCGATTCAAGAGTAGATTCGGAAATTTTTAGATATTTTGGATTAAAGTATGATTTTTTAACGTTAAAAACGTTAGATGTAAAAACCTTGGGGAATTTTGGGTATTTATCTTTTTTTAATGATAAAAAAAATGTTGTTAATTTTTTAAATTATTTTGAATTAAAAAATAATTTAAAAAAAAAACAGGTATCTATCGTAAAAAATAAAATAAGTCAACCTTTTTTTAGCAATTTTTATATGACTGATTCAATTTCTGAGTCGTCTTTAACTTTATCTTTGACAGCGAATGATTTTGTATTTAATAAATCCAATTTTAGAAAATAATTAAGTATGCTTTTGTTCTTTTTTGAAAATTTTTTGATAACTTTAATTAAATTTTTAGGTTTAATTCTTCCTTTGTTAATTGCGGTAGCTTATTTAACATTAATGGAAAGAAAAGTAATAGGTTCCATTCAAAGAAGAAAAGGACCTAATGTTGTAGGTGTCGCAGGGTTATTGCAACCTTTGGCAGATGGATTAAAACTTTTTTTAAAAGAAACTATAATCCCAAGTCATGCAAATCGTATTTTGTTTTTAATTGCCCCAGCGTTAACGTTTCTTTTAAGTTTATCGAGTTGGGCAGTTATTCCGTTTTCTGAAAATTTTGTATTATCCAATATAAATGTAGGTGTTTTATATGTTTTTGCAGTGTCTTCTTTAGGAGTTTATGGAATTATAATTTCTGGATGGTCAAGTAATTCTAAATACGCTTTTTTAGGAAGTTTAAGATCTGCAGCGCAAATGATTTCTTATGAAGTTTCAATTGGTTTGATAATAATTAGCCTTTTACTTTGCGTAGGTTCTTTGAATTTAATAGATATTGTTGATGCTCAAAAAAATTCTTGGTTCGTTTTTGGATTATTTCCGGCATTCTTAATGTTTTTTATTTCCGCATTAGCAGAAACAAATAGACCCCCTTTTGATTTGCCGGAAGCAGAGGCAGAATTGGTTTCGGGGTATAATGTAGAATATTCATCAATGACTTTTGCTTTATTTTTTTTAGGTGAATACTCTAATATTATTTTAATGAGTAGTCTGACTGTTATTTTTTTTTTTGGTGGTTGGTTACCTCCCTTTAATTTTGTTGGATTTTATTTAATTCCAGGCTTTTTTTGGTTTTCGATTAAAGTTTTATTTTTTTTATTTGTTTTTATTTGGGTTCGTGCATCTTTACCACGTTATCGTTATGATCAATTAATGCGTTTAGGTTGGAAAGTTTTCCTGCCAATTTCTTTAGGTTGGGTTGTTTTTATTGCCGGTTTTTTATTTTTTTTGGGTCAATTTCCAAATTAAACTTTTTGTTTAGTTTTTTTTTGGGCGATTAGCTCAATTTGGTTAGAGCATCTAGCTTACACCTAGAAGGTTATAAGTTCAAATCTTGTATCGCTCAAAAAAATTAATATTTTTTTTTTATAATGATTGCAAATAGCAGACTTTTTAATTTATTATTTTTTTATTTTTATAGAATTTCTATTTTTTTTT
>JGI26536J50258_1002862_pt1 | contig 10753 bp, 8 predicted proteins | sample ThiBiot_750_plan_FD_50258 | JGI IMG/M metagenome (IMG submission 50258)
GCAAATGAATAAATACAGTTGATTTCCAATGAAGGAAAACATGTCGAAGATACATAGCAAACAAAAAAAAAACAATTAAAACATTCAATTTGCGTATACGGATCAATACTGTTTGTATTATGGATGGATGGAACAATCGAAATATGAAATCTATTGGTTTTTTATTATACCAAATAATAATAGATGACTGCAATAGGTAACAGTGACATCTTTTAGGAGAAGATTCTTACTTTAGAACCAGAGTATCATGTGTTAGTTTATTATAATTTATAAGTCTTTAAATCGATAATTAGATGAGAAATAAGTATGTCACACAAATGAAAAGAGAACAAGGTCAACTTTTGTTTCTTGTGTTCTTTTAACTTAACAAGATCTTATGGATCTTCTCGAAAGATCTTTTCTGTCGATTAGAGTTCGACTTAACTTTCTATTAGATACGAGGTGAAAGAAACGCAATGTACATAGATAAAGCAAGGTCGAATATGTAAACATTGTTAGAAATGACCTTGTACGAATTATCTTGAGATAGTTGCTTCATCGTTACCCGTGATAACTTCAAAGAGCTGCTTATCTAATGTCACATATCTGACCGTGAAATGTGAAATTTATATACGAATATTTTTGTAATCGCAATAGTTCTAGGAGAATACATTGTACTTAAGCGCAAACGAACTTCGTACGAAATAAAGCGTCCTTGTCGCTTATCTAAAGGTGTTTCTTACCCAAATTCCGTTGTTCGATTTTAACGAAAAAAAACAGATTCAAATGCATACGTGTACGTTCTTATCTGACGACTACGTATAATTTTTTTTCAATATTATCGATGATTGTGACACGGCCAAAGTACGTCACAGATTATCTTTTTTCTTATCAAAAACGCAAAATATCATGCGTTCAATGTGTGGAAATAAACAGTTGAATATTAGTGTTTCTATGTCTCCTATCAGAAAAATTTTAATTCTAATCAAACAGAGAGGGGTCAAAACGAACCCGTTTATCTCGGAGTATTTATACCAGTGAATCTACACGCATTTCTTCATTCAGTTGTTTCCAACTAATTTCTCTTCTTCTTCTTTGTCGTCTCAAATATCCATTTCAAACCAAGTCAATATGCCAGGTGATTACGTCGATCGTGTCATTGAACGTCTTCGTGCAAAGAATACCGATGAAAAAGAATTTCTCGAAGTTGCCGAAGAAGTACTTAAAACTCTTCGACCTGTCATTGCCAAACATCCCGAATACGAAAAACTCGCTTTACTCGAACGTATTACTGAACCTGAACGTGTCATTATTTTCCGTGTTCCATGGGAAGATGACAACGGTCAAATTCATGTCAATCGTGGTTATCGTGTTCAATTCAATGGTGCTATTGGTCCATACAAAGGTGGATTACGTTTTCATCCAAGTGTCTACTTAGGCATCATTAAATTCTTGGGCTTCGAACAAATCTTGAAAAATTCACTAACTGGTTTACCCATCGGAGGTAAAAGTTTTAATAAAAAACGAAATGAAATCGATGAACATTTTCTTTTTTTGATTTTCAATAGGTGGCAAAGGTGGTTCAGATTTCGATCCACAAGGCAAATCTGATGCTGAAGTTCTTCGATTCTGTCAAAGCTTCATGAGCGAACTTTATCGACACATTGGACCCGATGTCGACGTTCCAGCCGGTGACATCGGTGTTGGTGGCCGAGAAATTGGCTTTCTCTATGGTCAATATCGTCGTATTCGTGGTGCTTTCGAAAATGGTGTCTTAACTGGCAAAGGTTTAACCTACGGTGGCAGTTACATTCGTAGTGAAGCCACTGGTTTCGGTGCAATGTACTACGCCGATGAAGTAATTGAAAATTCATCTCTTGATATTGATCAATTGTCTTGTTCGTTATTCTAGGTACTCAAATACAATAAAGATACATTGAACGGCAAAGTTATTGTTCTCTCAGGTTACGGTAATGTTGCTTGGGGTGTTTGTTTGAAAGCTCGTGATCTCGGAGCTAAAGTTATTTCAATTTCGGGTCGTGATGGTTATGTTCACGATCCCGAAGGTATTGCAACCGATGAAAAGATCGATTTTCTCTTACGTATTCGTGGTGAAAACAACGTCCGATTGGAAGACTACGCTAAACAATTCGGTGTTAAATTCTATCCAAAAGAAAAACCATGGGGTTTGAAAGGTGACATTGCTTTTCCATCGGCAACGGAAAACGAAATCGATTTAGCTGACGCTAAAACCTTAAAGGCCAACGGTGTTAAATACGTTTTCGAAGGTAAAATTCAAATTTCATTTCTTTCAAGTTCAATCTTAAAAACTATCTTCTAGGTGCGAACTTTCCAACAACACCTGAAGCTATGGAATACTTTAAAAATAANGGTGTCATTCTCGGACCTGCTATTGCTGCTAACGCTGGTATGTCATCGAAGTTCAATATGAGATATGATTTTGATTGATTTTCATTTTGTAGGTGGTGTTGCTGTATCCGAACTTGAAATGACCCAAAACTCGTCGCGTTTATTATGGACTAAAGAAAAAGTCGATAATAAACTCAAAGAAATCATGGTCAACATCCATAAGAAATCCGTCGAAGCTGCCGAAAAATACGGCCTCGGTTATGATCTTGTTTCTGGTGCAAACATTGCTGGCTTTGAAAAAGTTGCTGAAGCTATGATTGCTCAAGGTACATATTAAGAGAATGTCTCTCAAATACTCATCATCATTATTATTATTAAAACATAAACTTTGTCATGTATTAAAAACGTAGTATTTAATTAATTCATGTTTTCTTCTTTTCTGTATAATGTTCACTTAGAAAATTTTCAATAAAAATAAATCCATTGAAAAATGATGAAATAATCTTTTGATTGTCGGTGACTAGTGACAACATATTTTTCTCATTGCTCTATTCTTATCGACCAATCCGAGAAAGACTTTTTTATATTTTGTTGAAATTATAGATATTTTCTTCCTTCACATACAGAGCGATTGATTGTCCAAGAATGACTGTCGAAGACGTTGCACCTTCAACAATGACTAACATAACTTTTGTAAGATCTAATGAGAATGTTGTTTTTTGTATGATAATCAATTGATAATTTAGGATGAAACCGATATACTCTATGAAGAAGATTGTCTTCGAAATCAATATTCAGTTAAAACTTGGTTTCGTTATATCGATCATATTAAAGATGGACCTAATGAAAAAATCAATCTTGTCTACGAACGTGCTTTACGTGAACTGCCCGGAAGGTAGAATTTCTTCGTGTAAAATTTCCGTTGTTCTCACCGAAATATTTCAGTTACAAACTATGGAATAGTTATTTAAAACTTCGACGAAAACAAGTCCGTTCAAAATGTGTCATCGATCAAGCTTATGAAGATGTTAACAATACATTCGAACGAGCACTTGTCTTCATGCATAAAGTAAAAATCATACGTCAATTCAATTTCGAATGTCTTGTTTTTTTCTAAAATTTCTATACAGATGCCTCGAATTTGGNTTGATTATTGCCAATTTCTAATGGATCAAGCGAAAATCACTCGCACACGTCGTGTTTTCGATCGAGCTATTCGAGCACTGCCGATTACTCAACACAATCGCATCTGGCAACTCTATATTAAATTTGTAACGAGCTACCCGGAAATCTCTGACACGGCAATGAAAGTCTATCGAAGATATCTAAAAGTAAATGATTTTGAAATAGATTTTTCGATGAAATAATCGGCGAATTTCTACTAGTTACATCCGGAATGTGCTGAAGAATATATTGATTATTTATATGAAATAGGCAATTTTGATGAATGTGCCAAATTGTATGTTGAAATATTAGATCGAGATAATTTCGTTTCTCGTCAAGGAAAATCAACACATCAAGTAAGATGATAATTTACTTTACGTTTTTTAATTGATCAAATCTATGAATTTTAGCTCTGGAATGAATTATGTGAATTAGTTTCGAAAAATCCCACCAAAATCAAATCCGTCAAAGTCGAGCCAATTATTCGACAAGGTATTTTGAAATACAAAGATCAAGTTGGGCAATTATGGACATCATTAGCTGATTATTACATTCGAAGTGGTTGTTTTGAAAAAGTAAAACGAAAAACAAAGATTTTAATCATCGAAATATCGATTTGATTTTTCTAGGCACGAGATATCTTCGAAGAGGCGATTGAATCTGTTCTAACTGTTCGTGATTTTACGCAAGTATTCGATGCCTATGCTCAATCAGAAGAAGGTCTTGTCACTGCATTAATGAATAAATCCGCTGAAGACGACGAAGAAATCACCGAAGACGATGATCTCGAGCTCGAACTTCGTCTTGCTCGTTTAGAATATCTCATGGACCGTCGTCCGTTAATGTTAAACAGTGTTCTACTTCGTCAAAATCCTCACAATGTCAACGAATGGTTGAAACGTGTGAAATTATACGGTGATCAATACGATAAAATCGTTCAAACATTTACGACAGCTGTTCAAACGGTTGATCCAAAAGCATGTACCGGTAAATTACAAGATCTATGGATTGGATTTGCTCAATTCTATGATAAATACAAACATTCCGAAGATGCTCGATATATTTATGATAAAGCGGTGAAAGTTAACTTTCGAAATGTCGATGATCTCGCAGCGATTTGGTGTGCTTGGTGTGAAATGGAGATTCAACATGAACGACCCGATGAAGCAATTAAACTCATGGAACGAGCGACTGTCCTGCCCAAGCATAAAGTCGATTTCTATGATTCAAATGAAACTGTTCAATTACGTTTACATAAAAGTTTAAAACTCTGGTCGTTTTATGTCGATTTAGAAGAATGTTACGGAACATTCGAAACATGTAAAGCCGTCTATGATCGTATTCTTGATTTACGTATAGCTACACCTCAAATCATAATGAATTACGGACTTTATTTAGAAGAAAATAAATATTTTGAAGATGCATTCCGTACGTATGAGAAAGGCATTGCATTATTTAAATGGCCGAATGTTTACGATATTTGGTTGACTTATTTGTGTAAATTTGTTGAACGTTATTCGGACGGTTCGAAATTAGAACGAGCAAGAGACTTGTTCGAACAATGTCTTGAACATTGTCAAGCCAAATTTGCCAAGAATTTGTATTTATTATACGCGAAATTAGAAGAACAACATGGATTGGATAGACGAGCTTTGAAAATCTACGAACGAGCAACGAATGCCGTCGAACCCAAAGAAAAAGAAGAAATGTTTAATATTTACATAAAACGTTGTGGTGAAATGCAAGGCATAACAGCAACAAGAGAAATCTATGAGAAAGCCATCGAATCATTGGACGACGAACGTGCTGTTCGTGATATGTGTTTACGTTATGCTGAATTAGAAAGAAAATTAGGTGAAATCGATCGAGCACGAGCTATCTATTCACATTGTTCGCAAACATGCGATCCACGAATGCATAATGATTTCTGGCAAACATGGAAAGAATTCGAAATAAAACATGGTAACGAAGATACAATGAGAGAAATGCTACGAATCAAACGTTCAGTTCAAGCAACGTACAATGTTCAAGTCAATTACATGGCCGCACAAATGATGGCAACATCGATGAACGAAGAACCACCAGCAACAAGCTAAATGACATGAACTTTTTTCTTTGTTATGTGTTTACAGAAAATATCAAAAAATAAACATTCGAAAAAAAAAAATTCGCTGATCGTTTCCGAAACAGAATGAAAGGAAAATTTCCGATGAGATCAGCAGGTCCCTTAGCTCAGCTGGTTAGAGCGCCGTGCTAATAACGCGGAGGTCGTGAGTTCGATCCTCACAGGGACCATTTACCTTTTTGTTTCGTCGCTTTTATTTATTTATGCACTTAATATAGAGATTCTGTTTTGTTGTTGTAATATACTGCAAAGTGCAAATTGATCATGTAAGATATTAAAATAACGATCAATCAAAATTGTTCAAACTGCTGTTCAAAACTCTCATCGTCATTTCGATTCGTTGTCACTGTTTAAATAAATAAACCACTTGAAAATGAACAGATTGTCAATAGTTGTTTCTTCCTTCACGTTCAAGTTCGCACACACACACACACTCACACTCATTATCATCATTTATTTCGAAAAACAAATAGACAAACATTTCGACACTATGATGTCATCAATGTAAGGTTTCTATTTTACTTAATGAATATGAGAATTTCTCTTTTCTTTTGTTCGAACAAAAAAGAACAAGTGAGCATTGATTCGATTAAAGACGCATTTCGTTTCATCTCAGTCCATTTAATGTAAAGAGGGAGATGATCATTGAGAAGAAAGATATTTAAAAAGGCAAAACAAAAGATCAATCAAGCCTGACAATAATCGAGTGTTTAGAATGTCATTGATGCGTGCCATTGCTGCCAAAGGGGTTGATCAGTGATTAAAATCTGTCTGCTTCTTATTCACACAATTGAAATCTTTTCATAGACAAAAAAAGAAGAAGAAGAAAGAATCGAGTAACTTATTGTCAAAACTTTCTCTGTTTGCATGTCTTTTGCCGCTATCTCCCGACAACAATTATAACACTAGGAAATAACGTGTGAATCAAATTAAAAGAACGATTGTCTTTTAAAGTTATCGTTTATTTACAATAATTATCATCATCATCATCATCATTCTCTCGCAAATATATAAAAGAAAAAGAGCAATATTCTACACTAATATCGATTGATTACTATTCCAAGGTATTGATGTAGGTAGATGTTGATCATCATCGATCAATTGAACATTAGGTAACATTGAATGAAGAATCGTTCGTAAATGTGCAGGTGAACAATCGATTGAATTGCCGAAGATTTCGCTTGGATTACGATGAAAATAGATTTGATTGCACATTGCAATTTGTAATTCATTTTCTATAAAAAAAAAAAGATTCGAACATGTGTGATTTTTCACAGATTGTTTCTCTCTACGAACTTCTTGCCCATTGTGGAATAGGTTTCTTCTGATGTGTACTTGACTTAGTTGCAAATATGGAACTGTCATCGATGTCATCATCAATATTCGCATGTAAAATGGTCATGTCATAGTTCGTTTGTATTTGATAATCTTCGGTTGATTTGTTATTCTCAATCACAGATTGTGGTCTAAAGACGAAAGTAAAGATTAATTGAATTACGTAATGATAAGAAACTATCTACTTGGAACGTAATGAACGTTTCGATGACTGACGACGATGTTGTTGTTTTTTTGTTTTCAATGCTTGAACGCCCATGAGTGGTGGGCGAACATTTCGTGATGGTGAATTCGACTGAATATTTGTTGATGAAGGAGAAGTTGTAGGTGAAGACTAAGTTTTCGAAAATAAAAAACACTTACAAATAGAACAACACATTGAAAAAGTAGTGATTTGAATGTTTTCATCGTCTTGTCTCGTTTATTTTTCAATCGAATCGCAAAATGAACTGACTTTAATTGAGAGAGACAAGTTGTTTTTATATACACGACATAGAGGCTCAGCGGGATCAGTCTATTTCACAACTCGTAATCAGTCGTATCAACATTAATTGTCATCGATGCAAAACTTTTAACAANTACTCATGANAATGAATAGAAAAACATTGAGCAATTGATTTTGTTTCTTAACATGATATTTCTAATTAATCGATAGCATACCTCGAGCAAATAACGAAGAAGACTTTTTCGAACATAATTTGGAATTTGATGAAAAAGACCTGCTTGTGCATTGACGTTNGATGAGATGGGCAATTTCTTTTTGAATAAATGTTTGCCTTGAAAGAATTTCTTCAGACGTGATGATGGTTTAGGAGTGTAGTTCACTTGAGGATGAGAAAGTATTTCGTGTGAACGAAGTTTCATGACCTAAAACGATTTTCGAAGAATATTAATTCATTGCAAGTAAAGAACATTTAACGAATGACCGATGCTTCCGTGCGAACGTTAGATTTTCTCTTGTTCTCTCATTAGCAATGCTCTGCTGTGTCCTTTTTTTCTCCCTCTCTTTGCCTTTCTTTTTTCTCTCTCCCTTTTTTTCTCTCTCATTCGAATGTCCAACGTATCATTAACGCAGTATTAGACCCCCTTGAATGATTGATTCGTGTCGAGTGAGAAAGAGAAGAAGAAAAAACGAATCGAAATAGTCGACATGCGAAGCTAATTGTTCCTAACTAAGAGGGAAAAAACAAGAAAAGAAAGGCCACGCCTTTCCAACAAAATAAAATACAAAAAGACTCGNGGCGAAAATCAAGAGTTTCNAATATCGACAGAGAGTGTTAAAAAATATTTGTATGTATGTATGCATTGACTCAAATTTCTCAATCGAATATGAAAATATTGAATATATTCATTCAGCCTACGGGCGTTGTTACTTACTGTTATTCTTTTTGAAAGCATTCTGAATGAAATTGATGTAATACGAATATCTCTATTTATATATTTATACGAACAAGAGAGAGAGAGAGAAAGAAAGTTGATTCAATCCCAACTGTTGCCGCTATTTGTTTTGATTAACTGTCGCATGTGAGATGATGCATTTCGATGGTTCTTCACTCGGTAAAGATCAGACAAACTGATAGGTCAAATATAAGAACAACACTTGTGATTGCAATGGTGACAGCTTGTTGTCTTCTTTTTCTCCTGCTCATCATCATCATCATCGTTTTCTCTCTTTATGTTTTTTTTTCAAGATTACTCACACTTACTCTTCAATCTTGTTCAATCATCTTCCAAGTGATATATAGTCAATGTGTTAAAATGACAACCGATTGCTTGTATCTGTATAACATCATGTTCAACTTCTGTTGATTTAACCGACCCATTGTTCGTATGCGTATACACGCGTTGATCGTGTGAGAAGATATCGATCTTTCATTCGATTACATCAAACGGCGGAAGTATGAGCCCACGAAATAGATCATTTTAGAATACTTCCTTAATAACGTTTTTTCCTATTATCTCTTCGCGCAAATCTATCGTGTCGTTGAGATTGAATTGAAACATAAAGAGAAGAGAAAAAAAAAACGATTAATAATCTTCGATGTTGAGATTTGTTTATCTTAAGTTTTTTTTTTGCTTCAAATCAAATTAGAATTCAAAATCTCTGCAAATTTTATGATTAGTANTTCATTTATCAAACTGTGCAAGACNCGNACTTGATTTTTTTTGCCTATATAATTACGAATGCTTTGATCATTATTAAAAACAACAAACTAAACAGCGAGACAAGTTTGTCAACGACATCAGACATGTTGATTGATTTTTTTCCCTATTTTTCGATATTTTATTATGAATCAAGATAAATTCGACAGATTGACAAGCAACCAGTGACTTGATTTGTCTCGTTTGATCTTCGTCGTATTTTTTTAACACTAAATACTCAACAGATGGTTGAATTTGATCGATCGTTTCAGTTTTCCTGTTCTCATTGGTTCACATGAACATTTTTCACCAATCAAATACAAATACACACGAATAAAAGCAAACAAACAAAACTGGTTGCGATAGTGATTAATTTTTCATTTTCATTTATCATTCAGATACAAAACAAAAATTGATTATGCTCTTAAATATCTTCTCATCGAAATATTATCCAGCAGTCAATAACAATAACAAAACAGCGAGCGAACTCATTTCACTCATCACTGAACCTTTAGTATTCGATAAGAATAGTCAATGTGCTTCGATTTCAATTAGCAATAACGAGGAGATATCGTTGAATGATTCCGAGTAAATAAAATGAAAATCTATCGAGAGAAGTTGGCTGGCTGCATTTTTTTTTCTTGTTGAAGAATAAATAATTCTGATGTTTGNCGAATATGTTATTCAACTGGNGATCTGCAATCTTTGATTAATCCTTGTGAATGTTCGGGAACNATGGGNATACTTCATCAGAATTGTCTTGAACATTGGCTGGAAGTTTCGAATACAACTCANTGTGAAATTTGTCATCATGAATTTCAAGTTGTACGCTATCCGAAATCATTATTTCATGTTTGTATATGAAAAAAAAACANAAAATTCAATGACACCAATTGAGAACGTACATGTCTCTAGTTTCTCAAAAGTCCAGTACGTTCATCCGATATTCGTTATTTAATCAACGATATTATTCTATTTATTTTCTTAACAACTATTGTCAGCTGGTTTTTGATTTCTCGAAATACATCAAAAAGAGATTTCATTTTGACTTTTCTTCTTCAGGTTAACTATTATTTGTTCACCAAAGATTCGATTAGCAACTACATTAAAGGATAGTATATCTTATATCATCTTTCCATTATGCGCATTTTTCATTTATATTATCTGGTGTTGGGTAGAATTTTCTCTCGTAAATCACCGAAAATCGCTTTTGTTTTGTTTTTTTACAGGTTAGTTTTCGATATCACATTCGANTAATTAAAGAATGGCGTTCTGTTAATCAATTGATTCGTGTGATTAACNATAAATGACTTGTATTTGTCAAATTTACGTCTTATTATTTTGTTTTATTGAAAAAAAGAATACGAAGAACGGATTTTTCATGCTCACATTGAATACAAATATGAATAAAATGACAGAAACAAAAATAAATATTATAAGGGCGAATGTATGACAAGCGAAATCAAAAGATTGCATATATTTATATATGTATATATGAAAAAAGAGGGAACAACCACCGATACGACGATGAATGAGCAAACAAAAATAAAAGAAAGAGAGAGAGAGAGAAAGAAAAAAAGAATTCAAGCAAAATTGTGATCTTTTAGAAAACAAGAAAAATGAATGTCAATTGATGAT
>JGI26536J50258_1002865_pt1 | contig 10749 bp, 11 predicted proteins | sample ThiBiot_750_plan_FD_50258 | JGI IMG/M metagenome (IMG submission 50258)
CGTGCGCGTGGATGCCGACACGGGCGCGTCGACTTGGTCGGCCAAGGCGGATACGAACATCACCGCCGGTCCGGGCAGCGATGGGGAGACGACCGTCGTCGCCACGCACAAGGGCGACGTGATCGCGTTCGATCACGACGGCAAGTCGTCCTGGAAGGCGAACGCCGGTAGCGAAGTGCTCACGGCGCCGCTGGTCGGTCGGGGTCTGGTCGTCGTGCGCGCGATCAACAACCGGGTGACGGCGTTTGACGCCGCCACCGGTTCGGTGCGCTGGTCGTACTCGCAGCCGACGTCGACGCTCACACTGCGCACCGGGACTGGCATGACGTTTTTGGGCGATCGTGCGGTCGTGACGGGCTTCCCGGGGGGCAAGCTGGTGGCGCTCGATGCCAACACCGGCAACCCGCTTTGGGTCACGCCGCTGTCGTACCCGAAGGGCGTGACCGAGGTGGAGCGTGTGAACGACGTTACGGGCACGCCGGTCGTCTTCGGCCGCCAGGTGTGCGGCGCCACGTTCCAGGGCCGGGTGGGATGCGCCGATGTGCAGACCGGCAATGGCCTGTGGGCGCGTGATTTTTCGTCGCCGAATGGTGTGACGCAGGACGAGCGTGTCGTGGCGGCGGTCAACACCGACGGCGCCGTCTACGCTTTCAACGCTGCCGATGGCAGTACACTGTGGCAGAACGACAAGCTCAAGTACCGCGACTTGTCGGCGCCGTTGGCGCTCGGCCGTGTCGTGGTGGTGGGCGACAAGCAGGGCTATTTGCATTTCCTGTCGCGTGAGAACGGCGAACTGCTCGCCCGCGTCAAGCTCAGTGGTGCGATCAGCGCACAGCCGATTCTCGCCGGCCAGACGCTGGTCGTGCAAACGCGCGACGGCAACATTTACGGCTTCCGTCCGGATTAACCGGTGACCGGCAGCACCCGGGCATTTTCCGGGAACGGCCGGCAGCGCGCCGGCCGTCTTCGTTTTTAGGCTTATTCATGAAACCCGTGATCGCGCTCGTAGGGCGCCCCAACGTCGGCAAATCGACGCTATTCAACCGTTTGACCCGCTCGCGCGACGCGCTCGTCGCCGACATGCCCGGGCTCACGCGCGACCGTCACTATGGCGAGGGGCGCGTTGGCGAGCATCCGTACCTGGTGATCGACACCGGTGGCTTCGAACCCGTGGCCAAGGACGGCATTTTCCACGAAATGGCCAAGCAGACGCGCCAGGCCGTGGTCGAGGCCGACGTGGTGATCTATATCGTGGACGGGCGTCAGGGCCTGACGCCACAAGACCAGATCATCGCGGACTATCTGCGCAAGACGGGACGCAAGATCATGCTCGTGGTCAACAAGGCCGAGGGCATGAAGTACAGTGCGGTCGCGAATGACTTCTACGAACTCGGCCTGGGCGATCCGCTGGCGATCTCGGCGGCACACGGCGACGGCGTCAAGGAAGTCATCGACGAAGCCATCGCGCCGTTCTATGCCAATCAGGACGAGAACGAGGACAGCACGCGCGACGACGGGCGAGTGAAGATCGCGATCGTCGGGCGTCCTAACGTTGGCAAGTCGACACTGGTCAACACGCTGCTCGGCGAAGAGCGCGTGATCGCGTTCGACATGCCGGGGACCACGCGCGATTCGATCCACATCGAATTCGAGCGTCAGGGGCGAAACTACACGTTGATCGATACGGCCGGGCTGCGTCGTCGTGGCAAGGTGTTCGAAGCGGTTGAAAAGTTTTCGGTCGTGAAAACACTGCAATCGATTGCCGATGCGAACGTGGTGATCCTCATGCTCGATGCCCGTCAGGACATCTCCGATCAGGATGCGCACATTGCCGGCTTCATCGTCGAGTCGGGACGTGCGGTGGTCGTCGGCGTGAACAAGTGGGACGGGCTGGACGAGTATTCGCGCGACCAGATCAAGCAGGAGCTTGAGCGAAAACTCAAATTCCTTGGCTTTGCGAATTTTCACTTTATCTCGGCGACGAAGTCCACGGGCATTGGCCCGCTGATGCGCTCGGTGGACGATGCGTACGCGGCGGCCATGACCAAGTTGCCGACGCCGAAGCTCACGCGCGCCCTCAACGAGGCGGTGGAGCACCAGCAGCCCCGGCGTTCCGGGTTCTCGCGTCCGAAGTTGCGCTACGCGCACCAAGGGGGCTCGAATCCGCCGATCATCGTCATCCACGGGAATAGTCTCGATGGCGTGACCGACAGCTATCGCCGCTATCTGGAGAATCGTTTCCGGGAAACTTTTAAGTTGAAGGGCACTCCATTACGCATAGAGTTTCGCAACAGCGCGAACCCTTACGCCAAGGGCGAATGAAAGCCAAACCCGGGCGGGGTTTTGCTGGCGACGCTAGCAAAATCAGCTATAGTGTGGAAGTCAAGGCGGGAAGCGCGCACACGCCTTGACTTACGGTCATTTGCTAAAAATACAACGGAGTTATATATGAGCAACAAAGGGCAACTTCTACAAGACCCGTTTCTGAACGCCTTGCGTAAGGAGCATGTTCCCGTCTCGATCTATCTGGTCAACGGTATCAAGCTGCAGGGAAACATCGAGTCGTTTGACCAGTATGTCGTCCTGCTGCGCAACACGGTCACCCAAATGGTTTATAAGCACGCCATTTCGACGGTCGTGCCTGCGCGTCCGGTGAATTTCCATCCGGAAGCCGAGCAGTCCTGATTCAGGCTCGCCCGACCGGGAGTCACTCCGGCCGGGCGAATTTCTCTTCCCCATCGCCCGCTCTTGTCCAACAGCCCCAATACCCACTCCCCGCGTAGCTTGACTATCAACGCCGCGCTCGTCGGCATCGATTTCGGCAAACTCGATTTCGAAGCCAGTCTCCAAGAACTCGACCTTCTGACGCAATCCGCAGGCGCCACGCCTGTCGTGACCGTTACCGGCCGTCGCCGTAGCCCGGACGCGAAGCTGTTCATCGGCAGTGGCAAAGCCGAAGAACTGCGTGCCGCGATCCACGAGTACGATGTCGAACTGGTGATTTTCAATCACGCCCTGACCCCCGGTCAGCAGCGTAACCTCGAACACCTGCTGCAGTGCCGTGTGGTCGATCGTACCAGCCTGATCCTCGATATCTTTGCCCAACGCGCCAAGAGTCATGAGGGCAAGCTGCAGGTCGAACTCGCACAGTTGCAGTATTTGTCCACGCGCCTCGTGCGCGCCTGGACTCACCTGGAACGTCAGAAGGGCGGTATCGGTCTGCGCGGGCCGGGTGAAACGCAGTTGGAAACCGATCGTCGCCTGCTCGGCGAGCGCGTGAAGTCGCTTTCTGCGCGTCTCGAACGGCTTCAGCGCCAGCACGACACCCAGCGACGTGCGCGTCAGCGCAGCGGCACCATGTCGATTTCGCTCGTGGGCTACACGAACGCAGGCAAATCCACGCTTTTCAACGCGATGACGAAAGCCAACGCCTACGCCGCAGATCAGCTGTTTGCCACGCTCGATACGACGTCGCGTCGCGTTTATCTTGGCGAAGTCGGGAACATCGTGCTGTCTGACACTGTCGGATTCATCCGCGAGCTGCCGCACCAGTTGGTGGCGGCATTCCGGGCGACGCTTGAGGAAACGGTGCACGCCAACATGCTGTTGCATGTGGTGGACGCCTCAAGTCAGGTGCGTCAGGAGCAGATGGCCGAGGTCAACGCCGTTTTGGCGGAGATCGATGCGGCGGACATCCCGCAGATTCTCGTCTGGAACAAGATCGATGCGGTGCCGGAACTGGCCGCGCAAGGCCCGAGAATCGAACGGGATGAAGCCGGGCGCATCACGCGAGTCTTTTTGAGCGCGCGCACTGGCGAAGGGCTCGACCTGCTGCGCGAGGCCATCAGCGAGGCGGTTGTGGCCGGTACGGGTGGGTTACAATCGCTGCAAGAAGCGCCCGATGTCCGGCTTATCGACCGTTGGACCGATGCGCCGCGCGCAGAAGACAGATAACACGAGACGTCGCACCATGTAGGGCGGAGCTTGCCACGGGGATTTCCGGCAGCACGGCCCAACGAGGGCGACGACCTGGCAAGAGACCAGACGGAGGCCGGTCAAGGCCGCCGATCGGCATACCAGATTCGGGAACCACGCGCGAACCGGCAGCATGCGCACTCCGAAGTGGGCGCGCCGGTCGCAACGCCAAGACCGCTTCAGTCACCACGCTTCTACCTATGCTTCCAAAAGCTTTGATGCGACGAGTTGGCTTGATCTTCTCCCTGAACGACCCGCGCTGGGGGCGGGACGGCGGCGGCGATACGCCGTCCGGTAATCAGGAACCGAACCGCCCCGATCGTTCGAACAATCCGAATTCGCAGGATCAGAAGGAGCCGCAGCGCGGACCGCAAGGTCCGCAGCAGGACGGCCCGCCCGATCTCGACGAACTTTGGCGCGATTTCAATCGGCGTCTTAACCGTATCTTCGGCCGCAAGGGCGGCGGGAGCGGTAACGGTGGCTCGAGTAGCGGCGCCGGGGGCTCGCGTGGCTCGGGNATCGGCGTCGGCGTGGTCGTCGCGCTGGCATTCCTGATCTGGCTGGCAACGGGCGTCTTCATCGTCCAGGAAGGGCAGGTCGGCGTCGTCACCCAATTCGGCAAGTACAAGTACACCACGACGTCGGGTATCCAATGGCGCCTGCCGTATCCGTTCCAGGCGGTCGAGATCGTCAACATGTCGCAGATCCGTTCGGTCGAAATCGGCCGCTCGAACACCATTCGCGACACCGATCTGAAGGACTCGTCGATGCTCACCGGCGATGAGAACATCATCGACGTGCGCTTTGCCGTGCAGTACCGCATCAAGGACGCCACCGAGTTCCTGTTCAATAACGTGGATGCCGAATCGTCGGTGAATCTGGCCGCGCAAACGGCCGTGCGCGAGATTGTCGGCAAGAGCAACATGGATTTCGTGCTCTACGCTGGCCGCGAAGAAATCGCCAATGAACTCGTCACCTCGATTCAACGCATTCTCGACGGTTACAAGACCGGCATCCTGGTCACGAGCGTGACGATGCAAAGCGTGCAGCCGCCTGAACAGGTGCAGGCTGCGTTCGACGATGCGGTGAAGGCGGGCCAGGATCTGGAGCGTGCCAAGAATGAGGCGCAGGCCTACGCTAATGACGTGATTCCGCGCGCCAAGGGCACGGCGTCGCGTCTGACGGAAGAGGCGGCCGGGTACAAGGCGCGCGTAGTGTCGCAGGCACAGGGCGATGCCGATCGCTTCAAGTCGGTGCAGGAAGCGTATGCGAAGGCGCCGGGCGTCATTCGCGAGCGGATGTATCTCGACACGATGGAGCAGATCTACTCGCGCACCACGAAGATCATGGTGGATTCGAAGAACAATAGTTTGTTGTATCTGCCGCTGGACAAGATCATGGAGCGTTCGCGTAGCGACGCGTCGGCCCCGGCACCGGCCTCGGGCGCCAGCACGGGGAAGGCCGCGGGTGCGCCCGCCGCCGATGACGGCAGCGATGTTGACCATGATCGATCGCGCGCGGCACTGCGCAACCGCGAACGCGATTCACGCTAAGGGGATAAGCGCATGAACCGTATTGGAACCGTTATTGTCGCGCTGATCGTTTTGTTGATCGTGCTTGCCTCGACCATGTTCGTGGTGGATCAGCGCCGTTATGCCGTGGTGTTCTCGCTGGGCGAGATCAAGGACGTCTATAGTCAGCCCGGCCTGAAATTCAAATTGCCGCCGCCGCTCCAGACCGTGTTGTATCTGGACAAGCGCATCATGACCATCGACAATCCCGAGCCGGAACGCTTCATCACGGCCGAGAAGAAGAACCTGATCGTCGACTCGTACGTGAAGTGGCGTATTGTCGATCCGCGCAAGTTCTATGTCAGCTTCAAGGGAGATAGCCGCCTCGCGCAGGATCGTCTGACGCAGCAGATTCGCTCGGCGTTGCAGGAAGCGTTCACCAAGCGCACCGTGACCGAGGTCGTGTCGTCGCAGCGCGATCAGGTCATGCAGTGGGTGAAGCAGAAGGTCGGCGAGGACGCTGCGCAAGTCGGCATCGAAATTGTCGATGTGCGGATGCGCCGGGTCGATCTGGCCGCGGGTATCAGCGATTCGGTCTATAGCCGGATGGCGGCGGAGCGCAAGCGCGTGGCGAACGAATTGCGTTCGACCGGCGCGGCCGAGGCCGAGCAGATTCGCGCCGATGCCGACCGCCAGCGCGACGTGGTCGTGGCGGAGGCCTATGCCAAGGCGCAGCAGGTCAAGGGGGAGGGCGATGCGACGGCTGCCGGTATCTACGCGCAGGCGTTCGGTCGCGATCCGCAGTTCGCTCAGTTCTATCAGAGCCTCGAAGCGTACAAGGCGACCTTCCGTGACAAGCGCGACGTGATCATTGCCGATCCGAACAGCGATTTCTTCCGATTCATGCGTGGTTCCGGCGGTGCGGCTGGCGCGTCGGCCGGAAAAGCGCGAAAATAGCGTCCTTGACATCCGAGTAGCTGCCACCGCCCGCGTCAATCGCGGGCGGTGGCATTTTGGCCGAGTCCCCTGTGAGCACCAGCACGATTCTTCTCGCTTTGGCCCTCATGCTGATTGTCGAGGGAATGTTTCCGTTTGTCGCACCAGACCGGTGGCGGCAAAGTTTTCGTAAAATAACGGAAATGCCGTCCGGCCAGATTCGCTTTTTCGGTTTGGCCGCCGTCTCGCTGGGGCTGATTCTGATGCTGCTGGCCGACCACTAAAAGGCGCTTTCTCGCGCCGCCTGAATACCGAAATACCCATGCCGAACTGGCTACTCCCCGAAAATATCGCCGACGTGCTGCCTTCCGAGGCGCGCAAGATTGAAGATCTGCGCCGGCTGATGCTGGACCGTTTCCGTACCTACGGCTACGAACTCGTGATGCCGCCGATGCTCGAGTACGTCGAGTCGCTGCTGACCGGCACCGGCCATGACCTCGATCTGCGCACGTTCAAGCTCGTCGATCAGCTTTCCGGGCGCACCATGGGCCTGCGTGCGGACATTACCCCGCAGATTGCCCGTATCGACGCTCATTTGCTCAATCGGAAGGGCGTGACGCGGCTGTGCTATGCCGGAAGCGTGCTATTTACGCGTCCGCGTAATCTGCTGGCGACGCGCGAGCCATTCCAGATCGGTGCCGAGATCTTTGGGCACAGCGGGCTCGAAGCCGATCTCGAGATCCAGGAACTGCTGCTTTACTGTCTCCAGCTTGCCGGTCTGAAGCAGATCCGCATCGATTTGTGCCACGCCGGTGTGCTCGAAGCGCTCATCGAGGGCGTGCCGGCCGCTGAGGCCGTCGAGAGCGAGTTGTTCGGGGCATTGGCCACGAAGGACGTGCCGCAGCTCGAGGCGTTGACCCGCGATCTTCCGGCGAGCCTGCGCGATGCCTTGCTGGCGCTGACCACGCTGTATGGCGAACCGGCCGAGACGCTCGCTCGTGCCCGCAAGGCGTTGCCGGACCTGCCCGGCGTGAGGGCGGCACTCGACGATCTGGCCTATCTGGCGGCGGCGCAAAGCAAGGACGGGCCGGCCGTATTGTCGATCGACCTGGCCGATCTGCGTGGCTATCAGTACCACAGCGGCGTGATGTTCGCGGCCTATGTCGACGGCATCCCCAATGCGATTGCGCGCGGCGGCCGTTACGACAAGGTGGGCCAGGCGTTTGGTCGAGACCGTCCGGCAACGGGCTTTTCGCTGGATTTGCGTGAGTTGGCTGCGATTTCCCCGGTCGAAGCGCGGAGTAACGCGATTTTGGCGCCGGCTGACGATGTGCCGGGGCTGCGCGCGAAGATCGACAGCCTGCGCAACGCGGGTGAAGTCGTTATTCGCATGCTGCCGGGCCACGATCAGGATTTCGAGGAGTTCACGGGCGACCGCGTCCTTGTCGAAAAAGCGGGCCAATGGGTTGTGACACCCCGGTGAACGTCGCTGAAAAAAGCGGCACTAGCCTACGCCAACACGGGTAGAATACGTTTTTAACCAAACCAACTATTGTTATGTCCGGCAATGCTTTGAATCAGGGGCGCAACGTCGTCGTTATCGGAACTCAATGGGGCGACGAAGGTAAGGGTAAGGTCGTCGACTGGCTGACCGATCACGCGCAAGGCGTGGTGCGTTTTCAAGGTGGCCACAATGCCGGACATACGCTCATCATTGGTGGCAAGAAGACAATTCTGCGCCTGATTCCCTCGGGCATCATGCACAAGGACGTCACCTGTTACATCGGCAACGGCGTGGTGCTCTCGCCGGAAGCGCTGTTCAAGGAAATCGAGGAGTTGGAAAGCGCGGGCCTGAATGTGTGCGGTCGTTTGCGCATTTCCGAAGCCTGTACGCTGATTCTGCCGTATCACGTCGCCATCGATCAGGCGCGTGAAGCCCGTCGCGGCGCCGGCAAGATCGGTACGACCGGTCGCGGCATCGGCCCGGCTTACGAAGACAAGGTCGGCCGTCGTGCGCTGCGCGTGCAGGATCTCTTCGATCCGGAGACTTTCGCCGAGCGTCTGCGTGAAACCCTCGATTATCACAACTTCGTCCTGACACAGTATTTGGGCGCGAAGGCCGTCGACTTCCAGGAAACGCTGGATACGATGCTGAGCTACGCTGCGCGTCTGCAGCCGATGATCGCCGACGTGTCGCAGATGCTCTACGCGGCCAACCGAGAAGGCCAGAACCTGTTGTTCGAAGGCGCCCAGGGCACGTTGCTCGACATCGATCACGGTACGTATCCGTTTGTGACCAGCAGCAATTGCGTCGCGGGTGCCGCTTCGGCTGGCGCGGGCGTCGGTCCGCAACAACTCCATTACGTGCTGGGCATCACCAAGGCCTATTGCACTCGCGTGGGTGCGGGGCCGTTCCCGAGCGAACTGTACGATGCGGACAACCCCGCCCGTCAGGAAGCGATCGGCCTGCAACTGGCCACGGTCGGCAAGGAATTCGGTTCGGTGACGGGCCGCCCGCGCCGTACCGGCTGGATGGATGCCGCAGCACTCAAGCGCTCGATTCAGATCAACGGCGTGACCGGCCTGTGCATGACCAAGCTCGACGTGCTCGACGGTCTCGACACGGTGCGTCTGTGTGTCGGCTACAAGATTGGCGACAAGACGGTCGACATCCTGCCCCGTGGTGCGGTGGATGTGGCGCGATGCGAGCCGGTGTACGAAGACTTCCCCGGCTGGTCGCAGAGCACGGTGGGTGTGACGGCATGGGACCAATTGCCGGCTCAGGCGCAGAACTATCTGAAGCGCATTGAAGAGGTGAGCGGTATTCCGATCGACATGGTGTCGACCGGCCCGGATCGTGACGAAACCATCTTGTTGCGTCACCCGTTCAAGCACTGAAGCACCGTAGCGTTGGCACAGCACACCATGAATCTACCCCAAAACGACGACAAGAACCTTTGGGTCTCGTGGGACGAGTATCATCGGCTCATCGAGCGACTTGCGCTCAAGGTCTACGAATCGAACTGGAAGTTCGACAAGATCCTGTGCCTGGCCCGGGGTGGCTTGCGTGTGGGCGATCAACTCGCGCGCATCTACGACGTGCCGCTCGCGATTCTGGCGACCAGTTCCTATCGTGAAGCCGAAGGGACCGTTCGCGGTGACCTCGACATCGCTCACTTCATCACCATCACGCGCGGCGAGCTGGAAGGTCGCGTGCTGCTGGTCGACGACCTGGTCGATTCGGGCGTGACGCTCGAGCGCGTTGGCAAGCACCTCAAGGAGCGTTTCCCAAAGGTGACAGACGTGCGCTCGGCGGTGCTGTGGCACAAGGCGTGTTCGAAAGTGGCGCCCGATTACGCGGTCGATTTCCTGCCGACGAATCCGTGGATTCACCAGCCGTTCGAAGAGTACGACACGCTGCGTCCGCACAATTTGTCGGCGTGGATCAAGCGCGGCACCTGAGCGACGACGGGATGGCTGAACATGCCGCTAGGCGGCGTTCGGCAAGGGGGGAGCCCCGACAAAGCAGGCGGTGACATCGTGAGATGCGCCGCCTGTTTTGTTTTGAGCGTGCGTCGTTGGTGCGATGTCACTTGATCGCGGGGCGATCGAACGGGCTTACGGCGATGCCATATGGCGACTGATTTCCCTTCTGCTTGAGGCTTCGTCGGTTTGGGCGATGTGATCTGATGCCGTATGAATCTCAACTTTTGGAAATCGCGCGGCGGCGGTCACGTCATGAATCAGTGGTGGCGTTCCTATCCCTTGATTTGCACAGTAGGCCTCGCGAGCGTGCTGGCGATCGCCAGCACGCCGAGTGTCGCGGCGTCGGCGGTGGCCGGGGTGCGGACCGCGAGCGGGATTCGGTATGTGTCGGTGACCGACCAGACGTCGATGGCAAAGGCCAAGGTCGCCGCGCTGGATCGTTGCCGAGCCCAACTGGCTTCCGGTCGCCGGGGCGGGCGATGCGACGTGTTGATGTCCGGTAATGGGCCGGCTTACTGGGCGGTCGTGCGTGCAGTCAATGGAGAGATCGGCATTGCGCTGGGTGACACGCAGACGTCTGCCGTTCAGGACGCCTTCGCCGTGTGTCAGCGCGCAGGGCAATGTTCGCTCGATAGCGCACAGGTTTGGTTCGATAGCGGTCAGCGCCCGGGGAGGCGTTTGCCGACACCACAGGCGGCGTCAGTGTCGCCCGCACCCTGCCGGATTCCTACCGGGCAGGTGGTGACCTGACTGCTTTTCTCGTACCACTGGGGTCTAGAGATTTATGGCCCCGGTGCTTGTAACACCTTCGCTAGCCCGGCGAAATTCTGCCGGGGTCAGG
>JGI26536J50258_1002870_pt1 | contig 10741 bp, 7 predicted proteins | sample ThiBiot_750_plan_FD_50258 | JGI IMG/M metagenome (IMG submission 50258)
AAAAAACGATTCTGCATAAACATACTCGTCGAATGTTTGTCGGCGGTGTTGGACTACTTTTTCTGTTAATTAATTGAATAAATTTCGAGATTTTCTTTCGTTGAAAACCAACTCGAAGCGTATCGATAACTTGCTGTTGTACACCTTTCAAACGACTGATATTTCCTCGGGCACCATGTACTGTTCTGTCGATACGATTCAATGTTACTTCGATGTTTTTCAATTGATCACCTTGATCAGCTAAATCGGTTAATGTTTCGTTTGCTTTTGCATCTGCATCTCGACATGATGATATCATATTATTGATTCTTTCGAGAAAATCGTCTTGTATTTTATCCATAGTTGGTCAAATCTTGATGATAGATGAAAGAAGTAAAAGTGAACGAGTTCATTGGCATATAAATATAGTCTATTGACGTCAATCATGTTTAGAATTGAACGTGACGCTGAATATTTGAGTTTTATCTTTCTTCATCTGTTTATTGGATATTTATTTATTATAGATAACGGATCAAATACAAAAGACAATATTAAATTTTGTTTTTCTTCGACGTTTTTTATTTTTTATTTTTTACTTTATATTAGTCATACTTGACAGTAACAATAGAGCAGAAAGAGAACATGAAGTTAGATTATGTAAATCAATCGATAGACATGTTATTTGTATGTAAAAAAAAAAGAGGAAAAAAACCTGTATGATTGATCTATAAATAACAAAAATCACTAAAGTGTAACGAATGAGCACGTATATATGTACTTTCGAATCGAATAAATCATCGGTCTTGATTGTAAGATACGATCATAAACGTATTTTTTTCTTTCATTTTTTTCGTACAAAACGAATTGAACATTTGATAAGTCGTAGTCAGAGTTATTATCTAATAAAAAAAAAGCAAACTAACTCGAAAGATCAATTCAATAGTTCATTTAGTTGAGTGAAATAAAAATCTCTTCTCAATCATGACAGAAAGTCATAAAAGTGGTAAGAATCGATACACGTATTGAACACAATCAAAATATCAATATGAGAATTTTTGTTAAGCCCGATCTCAAACAAGCTCAGACAGTGACAGTGATAGTACGTCACAGATCAGCGAAACACAACAAAATACGACCAATGTTTCTCGAGCAAATAATCAAGCATTAAATGTTCCTGGTGGCGTGCAAACAACAAGTTCGTTTCATTCGGTTTCAAGTATGGATTCATCAGCTGAAATGGCGAGATATTTTCCTGAAACCACTTCGCCAAGAGAATCAGCATATAAGTAAATACAAAAATAATTATCATTTTGTTAATTTTATTGTTTTTTTTTCAATAAAAGAGAAGAAAACAACGCTGCAAATCAACAAGTGGCTCAATATCCGACCGTGCCTGCGCCGACTACAAACGTTCAACAACCTACTCACGCACCAGCTGTCATACAACAACAACAACAAGTTAGACCAGCTGCTCCAGCAGCACCTGTTCAACAAGGTATTCCAGCTTATTCGTCTCAAGTCGAAGGATTATCTGTTGCACAAGTGGTAGTTAATGATGTTATTATTGATCTTCAAGCGAAAGTTATTAATGAAACTCAACAGAATTATTATGACGAGTCATCGAATGGAAATTATTTAGGTAGGAAAGCGAAATATGATTTGTATTTTGTAAAAAATAGATTTTTTATAGAACAACTTCCACCAATTTATATTCGAGCACCTAATCCATCGATTATTCTTCGTTCGGATATGCAACGTCTTCGTGCTCAACTTGCTGCCAAACCACCAGGTAATCCNCATTCGTAATTAAATATTTTTAATTGAAATATTTTCGATGTTTAGTTGTCAATGCTCCTCGTGGTTTCAATCAATTTCAAGGACCTAGTTTTCCACCTCCAAATCCATACGCTTCATCAAGTCTTAGTTTCTTAAAAAGTCATTGATTATTTTCTATTTGTTTTCTTTTTCAAGGTCCATACGGTGGTTATTAACTGATAAACTGTATAAACATCGATTGATTCAACTGCTCAATTCGAAATTTCATATAAATAACGTTCTTTTTTCTCGTTCGCTCTCTTTTCTTTTCATTTACCTTTTTTTTGGCGTAGATATTTATGTTATCAGTTCTTATTCATCACATACAAATAAATTAGTAGTCGATTGATCTATAGAATCAGAAAAAAAGACGTATATATTGCCTTGAATATATTTCGAAATCCATTGTATATTTTTTCCTTGAAATGATCGCATTAAATTATGTTTACTGAATCATATTAGACATCATCGACAGGTGAAGAACATCTAGTGATTGAGAAAAGAAAACGAAATGAACCAAAGAAAAAGGATTTTCGCCAATCATTGTATAGTCAATGACAACGTTAACAGTCGCCGCACATCGAATAGATAATGTTCAAGGTTTAAATAAATATCGCATCATTGGATTGCTACGCCTGGATAATATCGTCTTCTGATTTATTTCTTTTCTTGTAATCGAATAATACAAACAGTCTTAATAGCGAGGTAAGAAGAAGACGAAGAAGATTGCATCGGTAATATCGTTTNAAAGTTGAAAAGAATCAAAAACGATAAGCAATATTTGAACTATGGCATCAAGACCTCCAAATACGACCGATGAAGAAACATCGAGTTCATTACANGAATGTATCGATCAATGTTTTGAAGTTCATCATCAACGAGTTGAACAACGACGTGCTCAACGAAAAGCTCGACATGCAGCACGACGAGGTCAACAACATCAAACATTAACTGCGTCAGTCAATTTGCAACCTGAACAAACAACAGCCACCACCACCACGGTCGAAGAACATCATCAATTGCAAGAAGGTCATGATAATATTGGTTCTATTGGACAAACTAGTGGTACATCAATTCCGACTGGCACAGTTGAATATACAACAGAATCTTATCATATTCAACAACCTCTAGCAAATCAAACAGATACAATTACACATGTACAAGGTTCTGATGACAATTCAACAATTGCATCTCAGACATTAAATTATTCTCAAATTGAAAAGCCATCATCACCTCAGCCAAGCGACTCAGGAAGTGATGATACTCGCGAAGATCAAGAATTAACTGACTTAAGAGTTTGTGTTCTTAATTGTTATTCAAAGTTTCAAGGCCAAATCTGCAAACAAAACATACAACCATGTCCAGAACTATCACAAGAAATTCACTCACAAACCTACCAACAGAATATTCAACCGCAATCATATCAGCAGCAAACTCTAACAACAACAGCGGAACAATGCATTGAAGAAACACGAAAACCATATCAGGAACTTCGACAGCCAGCTGTAACAACAGCACCAACACACGTTCAAGAAACATATCAACAGCAGCCGGATGTACAACAACAATCAATTGTAACCACAACGGAACAATGCATTGAAGAAGCAAGGCAACCATATCAGGAACTTCGACAGCCAGCTGTACCAACAACAGGAACAACACATGTTGAAGAAACACAGCAGTTATATAAAGAACTCCGACAGCCAACTGTGCCAGTAACAGAACAATATGTTCCTCAAACACATCAACAACAACCGGATATACAACAAACCTATCGACAGTCCACTGTGTCAACAACAGAACAATATGTTCCTCAAACACAGCAGCCAACCAAATCAACAGCTGATACAGTTATTCAACAAACAGAGCAATCTGTCTCAACTTATCTACCACCAGAAGCCGAAACAACACATTACACAACCACGACTACAGTTGCACAACCTTCTCAAACTCAACAGTACACACGATATCCACCATGTCCGCCGTGTCCACCATGTCCTCCATGTCCACCATGTCCACCAACTCAACCATACGTTACTGAATACTATCCGCCAGAACCAGTGTATCCTGAAGTGACACTACCACCACCCGAAATTCCANNACCNTANATTCCACCTCCAGTTCAACCACCTACACGATATCCACCGTGTCCACCTTGTCCNCCATGTCCNCCAACTCAGCCATATNTNCCAGAACCATACGTCCCTNAATATCAACCACCAGAACCAGTGTATCGTGAAGTACGAATACCACCACCNGAAATTCCAGCACCNTATATTCCACCACCACCTCAACCAGTTCCACGATACCCACCGTGTCCACCATGCCCACCATGTCCACCATCTCAACCAACTCCACAATTTCCACCATGCCCACCTNGCCCACCATGTATACCAACTCAACCATACATACCAGAACCATATATTCCTGAATATCATCCGCCAGAACCAGTATATCCAGAGGTAACAATACCACCACCAGAAATTAAAACAGAATACATCCATCCACCGATTCAACCAGCTCCACGATTTCCACCGTGCCCACCTTGCCCACCATGTATACCAACTCAACCATACATACCAGAACCATACGTACCAGAACCATACATTCCTGAATATATTCCACCAGAACCAGTGTATCCTGAAGTGACACTACCACCACCAGAAATTCCAGCACCATATATTCCACCACCACCTCGAACAATTATACGATATCTACCGTGTCCACCTTGTCCACCATGTATACCAACTCAACCATATGTACCGGAACCATACGTTCCTGAGTATATTCCACCAGAACCAGTCTATCCTGAAGTACGAATACCAACACCAATTCCGGAATATATACCTCCACCACCAATACCTGTATACGAGCCACCTCCACCAATTTATTATCCACCACCACCGGAAATACCACAGCCATATATTCCACCACCTGTTCAACCCATACCATATGTTCCTCCACCTTGTCCTCCATGTCCACCATGCATACCAACTCAACCATATGTGCCTGAACCATACGTTCCTGAGTATATTCCACCAGAACCAGTCTATCCTGAAGTACGAATACCAACACCAATTCCAGAATATATACCTCCACCTCCGATACCTGTATACGAGCCACCTCCACCAATTTATCATCCACCACCACCAGAAATACCGCAGCCATATATTCCACCACCACCTATTCAACCTATACCATACGTTCCTCCGCCTTGTCCTCCTTGTCCACCGCCTCAATATATAACAAAACCGTGTCCACCATGTGCTCCCTGCCCGCCAGCTCAGCCATATGTTCCACCACCTATTATTGCTCCACCGGTTCCCGAATACCATCCACCACAACCGGTTCGTACGGAAGTCCCAGTCGTGCGTGAACCCCCAACAATTATTCGACCACCACCTATACCTTACGCACCAGCACCAGCTCCGGAAGCAGCACGTGTTGAACATGTTCACACCGGTGGAAGTGACCGATGGTGTATTAGATGTTGCTGTAAACCAGGTCAATCATTAATAAAAAAAATTGTTCATAAACAAGTCGACGGTAAACATTCTAATATTTATTTTGTTGTTTTTTTTGCTGAAAAAAAAGTATATTAATTCATATTGCAGAGGGTGGTGCACAAGAAGAAGAATGCTATCTTGATTATGCATCGATCATGGATCAATTGGAAACTAAAATCACTGTTCGATATGGAAACAGTACAATGGAAGAAGGCGAAGCTTTTGTTTGTGGTTCGTACAAATTCAGTCTTGTTTAAGAGATTTTAATTGATTTGCTTTTTTTTCTTCTTGTGACGTATTTAGGTGGTTACAATGAACAAATACGTATTACTGACTTTCCTGTTTATGTATCGGGAGCAGACGATCCTGGATTGACGCCGCTTGTTTGAAATGCTTAGGACATTGTTTTTAAAAAATACTCTAGATTCAGTTTTGCAGATTAAAAACAATATTTATTATTTTTACTTCTGTTTTTCTTATTTTATTAGTATAGCACAAAAAAAAACAAGAATTTCTCTTTTTTTTTTGATTTACGAAATAAAGTTTGCTCGAAGGCGAATATCTACTTTTGATAATTTTCTCCGCTGTACAGAAACAAGAACGCACAACTAATCAATGGAAATAAACAAGTGATTGGCCAAACAAACCAAAGATGTTTTTGTTGACCAAGAGGTATCGTCACCGTTAATTCTCTCGGTGATTCAATTCCACTTTCGATCAACGGTGCTGGACAGCCAGCGCCTAAATACGGACAAGCTTTCGACGTAAAATGAATAACTGGCTCGGGTAAATCGAGTGTTTCATAGAATTGATCGTCGTTGGCTGTCGCATCTAAATATCGACTATGAATATTAATCGCAAATCGTTGCGTTTGACGAAAAGGGAATTGAGTTGAATTGTACAAAATGAAACAATAAGCAAATGGATGTGATTGTGACGCTGATGTTTCGATGTTGATTGTGCCGAGAATTGTTGCATTTAGTCGATAGAGTTCATCGGGTTCAATGTAGAGATAAGGTGGCAAACGATGCCAAACGAATAAGCATCGAGTTGGCGTCGATGGATCGGGATCGACGACATATTCGAGACGAGTATGAAAACCGTTGCTGATATGTCGACTACCGATTTCTGGAGCCGATTGAATTATGCTCGGCAAAAAGACGAGAGAAAGCACAACGAACAGTTTCATTTGATTGAATAGAAATGATGTTCTTCTCTCTCTTTTTGACATTTAAAGTTCAATTGGAACGAAATTTTAAACCATCGATTCATATTCGCTTACAGATGTCACTTGTTTACACGCAATTTTTAAGTTACTTGTTCCCTTTTTATTTGTTTTAAAATGACCATCGAAAAAAAAAGAAAAACATTATAAGATACTAACAAAAAAAAACACCACCGAATAACGAACATTATACATTGAATAAACGATGAACATTCACCTGACTGAAAAGAAAAAAAAAAGAAAACAACTAGTTAGGAAATTGTTGTTCTAAGAACGATCGTTTCTCTTGATTAGCTGGTTCACTTGGAACGAATTTTAGATTAAACTGTTTCATTGTCGCGTCAAGAGCTTGCTGATTGCCGGAAAAGTAGGCTGCTATGGCGTTATGAAAAAGAAGTAGCTGTTTTTTCATGACTTTAGTCTAAAATTCGAAGAAAAAAAAAGTTAAAAAAAAATCCAATCAAAGATTAAACCTGATTTTCATCGAGAAATTTCATTTTAATATTCACATCACATTTCAATTGTTCGTATTTGTCTTTATATCGTTCTAATTCTTGTTGTTTATCAGTTAGTTTCGAACTTGGCGGAATTAATTCTAATTCAGTTCGACATGCATCGTATTCTAACCGAGCTATTTCATAGGATCGTATGGTACTCATTGTGTCTTCAATTGTTTTATTGCAGAGTGTATCGAGTGTTGACGTAAAAAAGTTCAAAGCACTTAGTAGAACTTCACCGTGACGAACTAAGAGCGTTTGTGTTTCAGCATTGTAGCCGAATTCATCGCAGAGATGAAAAGATTTGTGTTTCAGTTCGAGAAATGTGTCACCTTAAATGAAGATCTGCTTTTTTTTCTCGAATCAAAGAAGAATATTTTCACGAACTTAAAGCGCGTTGCGTGTGAAGTAAATTAAGAAAATGATTTGTGTAACTTCGAGATAAAGCAAGAAGATTTTCATAACGACGTTTTGCTTCTTTAAGTTGCTGGAAAAAAAGTCAAAAAGAAACTTTTTTCAATTCAAATTTTCGCTTCTTAATTAACCTCGATTTGCGTGTCGAGTTCGACATCCACTGTTCGAGTTGTTTTGCCTAGTTTTTCGTAGATACTTTGCTTTGTGCATTTGTATGTCGATCGGCCCCATTGTTTCAATTTGTCAATCGTCGGTCCAACGGCTGCAACAGCTGCTGCCGACGACGCTGAGATCTTCGACATATCAGGAATGGAGATTTTTCGTTCGTTAACCATCGATGTGACGTTCGAATTCGTGTTGGAAGAGAGTTCTTGAGATGTCGATNAAGTTATCGGAGGATCCGTTCGGAATGTTGCGGCATCGGATAGACTAACATAAGATGAATGCTGCTGTTGTTGTTGTTGTTCGGGTGAACTTGGTTGTACATCGAGATCGATATTTGAGAAATGATTTGAGCTTTGTTCATGATTGTCTGATGTCGTATTGAGATTATCTATTGAGGAATTGGTTTCAGCAGCATGATCTGAACCAAACGCACTTGCAAATGAAGTCATTTTCGTTAAATCTATCTAAGAATTTAGAGAAAAACAAGTCAAATCAAGCTATATTATATTTGTGTTCTGTGGTGCAAATGACTTTATATTTCTATTATTCGATTTGTCTATGGTGGAATCGAAATCAGTTCTGATAGATGTCACTGGAAATCAACCTGTTTCAATCAGAGATCTTTGCTTTTGATATTTTCAAATAAATGTGTTTGTTTTTTTTTCTTTTAATATAAGCACACACACAAAAAAGAAGAAAGAAAGGTAAGGACGGACGAGAAAAAGAAAAGAAAATCAATTGACCAAAACAACAACACAAGGTGAATAAATCACCGGTAGCAAAACAAAAAAAAAAGAAAATTGTTTGTTTTTTTCTTATTCTGGAAGTATTTCTATCAATTGAACGTACGATTCATTGGGGGATTTGATTGGTTTTTCTTAATAAACTAAAGTAAGAGAAGAGAAAAAAAATCATTTCATGCAGTAAAATATTCGAAATAAATAACGAGAATATTCAGAAGCCAAATGTACAGCATGCGAATAAACGAGACAAAGCACCTGTCTTTCGAGAAAAACAACAATCTATGATGGATAGAGAGCATTGGACGTTTTATATACTGTTGACAATTGAGTTTCTGGATATGATCTAAAGTGAATTTCAATAAAAATTGACGCGAACTTTTCCATTTTGTTTGGCTTACATTTGATGATTCGTATTCATTCTTCTATAGAAATTTTGATTTCCTATCGGAATGTCATTTGTACTGTTGTAGGAAATCGGTTGATTATAATAATAATTATACTGTTCATTGTAGGTTGACACATGTGAATTGTAATAAGTTGATGACTGATTATACGAATATGAATAATAATATGGCGAATAATATTGATTTGCTGATGGATAAGTGACCGAGGATTGTTCGAATGGATGATAATATGGAATGTTCGATGAGAGATCTATATGAAATGAACAACGGAAAATCAAATTATGTTTGGTTTTGTTTTTCCTTACGTTCGCAAGAGTTTAGATAATTTTCTAAATCGTTTAAATCAACAAATGGATTGAGAGTATCGTTTTGATATAATAATTCGTTTTCATATTGATGATTTCTTATGAACGGCAGAGAATATTCGATTTGATTGATAAGAATCGGTTGAGAAAGAAGATATTCATTAGCTAATGTCGATGAGAGAATAAATTCTTCGATGATTGTTGTTAAAATCGACGATGAAAATAATTCATTAATAAACGTTAATTTGCCCGAAATTAAATCCGTTAGAATTTCTTCGTATTCGTTTTCTTGTTTTCGACAATTGAGAACTAGAAAATAAAGTCGAATTTCGAATGAAACAATGTCAAAATGTCGTTGTTTTGACGTACATAGAACGTAGAAATAAAAATATTTGACTATTAATGTGATTTCATCGAGATGATCGTTGATCGTTCGAATGGAATGTTTCGAGAGAAAATATTGAATTTTTTTCGTGCAAAATAAATTCGCACGATTGAATTGTGTCGAACATTTTCTGAACAAATGAATAAATTTCTTCGAAAAAGAAAAAGACCGAAGATATTCACGTACTTTTCGAGTTCATTTTCGAGATGTTTGACTTTTTCTGTTTGCTTATCAGTTGTTAAACGAATGAAATCGTGTATTGATTTAGTAAAATTAGCTAACGAATATGATAACTTATCTAGACCTTTTGCACCTTGAATTAATTCATTGACAATATCAGTAAATATCTGCGTTTTCGAAATGATCAACGGTGACGACGGAATTTGCTCGTCCGTTGTCGACGAAACAACCGAATGAAATGACAATGGTGTTGAACTTTGACGAGAATAGGTTTGATCATTGAGTTGTGATAAACAATGAGAAATTGGCGATTGTTGAGTCGTAGCAATGGTCATGTCTAAGATTAGAAACAGAATTTGATGTCGTTTTCGTGTTTTTATCAGCGAGCATTTTCGTGAGAACGAACGTGCGTTGACCTTTATTTACCTTTGCAAAGAGATTCGATNATTTCGTTAAGAAGATTTCGAATGGTTAACTCATTTTCTTCGTCTTGTTCGGTCGAGAATTTCAATTTAAAACGTTTTTCGAATAATTGATGGTCACGACGGCGACGTTTCAATCGTTCGATCGACGAACATTTGATAATCGGTGACAACGAACGATTCTTACGATTGACAATCTTCGTTGATTTCGATTTGTCTTGACAAAACGGGAGAATTGGACATGAAAATGACAGTGCATGATATCGTTGTTTAGTTTCTAGATCGAGTTCGATTGATGAATCGTTTGGCGATGGAAGAGACCAATTTGACAGGGAAATCGAATGACGTTTGAGATGATTCTGTTGTTCGGAGAGAATCGGCGGCGGAGGAGTCGGCGGATAATCGATGCTCGATGATGACGATGACGATGATGAATACGATTTTGTTAGTTGAATTTTAGCTGGAATACGAAGAGCTGATGAAAGACCATCGGCATTCGTTAGCATTTTAATCGATGGAGATGTTTGAGGAACGATGAATTTCAAGAATTTCGAATCACTGTGAAAAGATGTTTTCGTTAAATCTGCTGATGTAATTACCGGAGAGACAACAACCGACTAAACGACAAATTGCAGATCGAGAGAGAATGTCTAGTTTTGTTCTTACTAAATTAGCGCTTGTTTGATCAGTTGAATCTAAAA
>JGI26536J50258_1002883_pt1 | contig 10701 bp, 10 predicted proteins | sample ThiBiot_750_plan_FD_50258 | JGI IMG/M metagenome (IMG submission 50258)
TTTTTTATTTGAATATCTCAATGAAACATAGATACAATCATTCATCATTAGAACCGATTTTTAAAAAAAGAAAAAGAATATATGTGTTTGTCAACGATGGTATTCAAACTAAACTCCACGAGCATATTTTTGAGTCCAATCACGAGCTAAAAACAAAAATGATTTGATTGTTTTTTCAAATTTGTTTGTTTATTTGTTCGCATACCAATGACTTTAGCGCCTTTTTCATCGGCTTTCCATTTTTCTGCAACATCGGCATCCAAAAAATCATCGGGATTCGGAGCACTGAGAAGAGCTTGAATCGATAGAAGAACAGTTCGAATTTGCAATGCTGGACTCCATTTTTCTGTAACAATATAATCATTGAATAGATTTTTTGGAACGAAATGAACAAAAAACAACAATCACCTTTGAGAATATCAAGACAAATACGACCTAATTTGTCGATATTTGGATGATATAATTTCGTCATAAAACGAACTTTTGGTGGTGCCATTGGATATTCATCGGGAAGGAAAAGTTCAACTTTAAATTTTCCNCNTTCATACGGACTCTTGAATAAATAAATAAACGATTTCAAAAACATTGTTTTCCGAATAAATTCTCATTACTTCACTGGGTCCATCGATGACAACTTTAAAATATCTTTGATTTTGTTCATCAACAGCTACTTCAATGCCTGGCACTGGTTCCTGTTGTAATCGTGCAATTTCCTAAACAGGCAATTGAAAATAATCGATTCAAAATCAATTGTCGATGAATGTACTTTGACAATTCGTTTTGTTAAAGCTCCGTTATCGGTCATGATCGAAGAGCGAGTGAAGGAGAATTTCTTCTGTCGCTTTTTTTATTTACTATTTATCGTTTGTTTTTTCTTCCAAGAATAAAAATCATTCAGCGACATCTTCGTAATCAATTTTAAAAATCTCATTTATTTTTTTTTTCAACAATTCATCGAACTAAATCAACGAATTTTGTCAACCTAAAATCAATTACTAGCATAAATCAACAACAATCGATTGATTTCAAACTCTAGTGACACCCGAATTTCTTATTGGTTAAATCGGAATGATCATCTTTTGAAATAATTTCATTTTATTTCGTAATGCCATTGAACTACACCGAAGTTCGTGGAGATTTATTCTCCGTTGCACCCAATGTTTCACTTGCACATTGTGTTTCTCAAGATCTACAAATGTCGAAAGGCATAGCGAAGTTCTTTCGAGATAAATTTCAACAAGTCAATGTTCTTAAACAGCAAAGTTTGACATATCACAATTCTCTCGAGAAAAACCAAAACATTCATTGAAATCTTCTTCGTAGATGTGCCCATCGGTGGTTGTGCGTATTTACATTCGGATNATCGTATGATTTTTTATCTTGTTACGAAAGAAAAATACTTTTATAAGCCAACAATGTCATCATTNGAATCAAGTCTTCGTGCGATGAGAGATTTATGTTTAACTAATAAGATTGAACGGTTAGCTATGCCTCAAATTGGCTGTGGATTGGATAAACTTAATTGGGATCAAGTTTCGAAACTAATTCGACGCGTATTTGCTGATGATGATATTGAAATAACTATCTATTCACTAAATTAACCTTTTCTTTTTGTGTCGATTGTAAAAAAATGACGAAGCGGTATTTTAATAAAGAAACATAATGTTCATGATTTCATTATCACTACATGTCGCCATACTCTCAGCATTGAAAAATGTGATAATAGACGTATAATAGCAAGAAAAAAGCGAATGTGTGATACATGATAGTTCGTTCGATGGGCAAGGTGCATACCACAAGAGAATGAGACTATTCATAAAGCGCACGTGTACGACGAGAAAATCATTTAGTTCATATTGCATGTTGAGGGTGCAGATTTCAATATCAAAAATACTTAAAACCATATGGGACTAATTGAATGAATGATGATGAAGATTTTTTTGTTCATTAAATATTGATTTATTCGTTCGTTNTAACCAGGCAAATCGAAAGCTCTATCTATAAGAATATTTGTTTTTATCAGAAGAAGAAAACTCTCTATCAAACTAATGACATGATGTCTGAGATAGCTCATTGAGATATGACATAATTTTTGCTTGACTACGATAGCATTGATTAGTTGTTTGGAGACAAATGAAAATGATAATGAACAATATTGTTTGTTCGGTTGATAGATGATGAAGAAGAAGACAAACGTTCGTCTTTTTAAATCTTTTGGATGTTCAATAAAAAGAATTTATTTTGCTTTGATTAAAGATGAAAGAAACGAGAAAAAAGCTGAAAATGCACAAAAATCGTTCTTCTGTTATTCACACTCGAACAACAAGAAAAAAGAGAAAATATCATTTCTCTTGTCGACAATTGAACGAAATAAATACAATTATCAAGTTTTTTCCTTTTTCTATGATAACCTGCTGTGTATGTGATATATGATATAAGAAAACAATTCTTTTTTCCGTCTACCGTTGTGATTTATTCATTAAGAACAAGAAGGAGAGAAGCGAGAATCACCTTTTTTTTCTCATTGGCTTGCAATTTTCATTGGTTGATTCGTCTTATTTTTCTCTCTCTGATATTCTCTGTTATTCTCTCTTGTCATATTTCCGTTCATTCCTATTCATCGATTATCACCTGTCGCATAAAGAGCGTGAACAGCAGCACCACTAGTTCGATAATGTTAACGCCACAAACAACTAAAGATGATGACGAAACAAAAATCTCGTCTGAATATTATTCAAATCCCTATCAAACATCCACACATCACTATTATTACCATCCTCATCATCATCCAGTTACATTCAACGATGAATCAACAAATCTTCATCAATCTCAAACATCGAATCTCTACGATTCAAATCAATACTACACATTTTCACCGAACTATTCCCAACCAGTAAATCAACGTTTAAATGATGATGAATCAACAAATCAACTTCCNTCATCCATGTACATGCCGATCTATCCACCTCGACATCACCATTATCCATCGGACGACATGCTTTTTCCTCCGAAAGCCAACGATTCTCAAACGACAACCATCTACGATTACAATCTCTCGCCTATTCCATCGAATCAAGTTTTTCATCAACATCAAACGTATTTGCAAACACCCATCGAACAAACACCGTGCAGTACAAGCAACGGAGGAGAATATCTAACTCCCTATGTAAATCAGAAATTGTTTTCTAAGAGAAAAGACAAGCCTCATCTCGTTTATATCGTTTAGTCACCGATGAATGGCGCTTGTCGATCGGATTCGATCATTGTGGAATTAGTCAATCGACCGTTATGGTTAAAATTTGCGCCACATACTCTAGAAAACATAATCACAAAAAGTAGGTCAATATTTCGAACGATTTCGATTGTTATTGTGTGTTGTTGTTAGCCGGTCGTCGAATGTTTCCAACGCTCGAATATAAAGTCTACGGTTTAAAACCCGAAGCAACGTACAATATGTACGTCGACATGGTTTTAGTCGATGTTAATCATTGGAAATTCAATTCGGGCAAATGGGTTCCGTCGGGACAAGCTGAACAATGTCAAAAAACAAGTAAATATTTTCGCAAAACAAATATGTCTCCTGCATTTTCTCGTCAATAGATCATGTTTATCTGCATCCCGATTCGCCGAATAGCGGCGCACATTGGATGAGAAATGAGAAAATTTCGTTTTCAAAATTGAAATTAACTAATAATAAACAATTACCAATAGGTCAACCACAAAATCAAGTATGTGTTAACTTGTCGTTTTGGTTTCGAATCAATGTGCTCATGCGGTTATTTAGATGACATTGATTTTGAATTCTATGCATAAATATATGCCACGTTTGAATATTGTCGAAGTCAGTAGTCGATCATCGGATCCGACATCATCGAATAAATCGAATTCGCCATCGAAACATACATTTACCTTTCCCGAAACACAATTTATCGCCGTTACAGCTTATCAAAATACTGATGTAGGTTTTTTTGTTCTTTGAATTTTACAATATACGTATTTATTTCCTATTCTCTAGGTTACACAATTAAAAATCGATAATAATCCATTTGCAAAAGGCTTTCGAGACAGTTCAGACACTCGGTATGTGTTTGTTAAATTTTCAATAAATGCAAATCGAATATTTCGTTTTTTTAGTAATACTTATCATACATATTCGTATGGTTCTCCGTCGCCACCTTACAATTCAACAAATGGTGTCCTACTCGATTATTACGGCAATCCAACATACGAACATCAGCAACCATTTAAAAAGAAACGACATGTTTAAATATTCTTGTTTTGTTTTTTTTTGTTTTCGGCATTTATCCTTCCCCGTTTGTACGTGTGTGTGTTTAATTGATGTGGTTTTCTTCTTCTTCTTCTCTTTCAATAAAATATTTTTCGTAAATCGATGTTTAATCTTCAATGGAACGCATTAACCTTGTGCTGATGTCAAGGATAAGGCTTGATCATATGACATAACCATACACATGCATCTTTCTTCGTTCTGCTAACATATCGGCAATTTTCTTTTGTCGTCCTTGAGTATGTAGAGAAGAGAAGATAGGTCATTGAGGCAACAGAAGGGAAAAGAAACGAGAAGAATAAGTACATAAACACTCGTGAGATGTTACCAATAGCTCCACCATTGCCGGATTTTTTGGAAGAAAAAATTGTACAACATCCTGCACATCGAAATCCGAAGAAAAACGATCCAGAGTAATGAATTGAAAAAACGAGCAAATTTTTTATTGAAAATTTGTTTAGATACGGACGACCACCGAAAGGCAGTCGAACTGAACAACGAGGTCTTGCTGCACAGGCACATATTCAACAAGAAGTGAAATATCTCTGCGAAATTATTCAAAATATGGGAAGACAACAAGAGAATTCAACTTATGAAATCACTTTCAAAGAATTATTCGACGTTTGTTCATTCTTTTTATTTCGCCTATATCTCAATAAAATCAAAATACATATTTTCTTCTAGTTCTATACAAATATTTCGAATAAACTCGTTGGCATTCTTCTTCGAGCTCGTAAACATGGTTATATTCATTTTTCCGATGAATACGAAGCTTTATTTCAAGGCAAACATGATCAAGTTCAAATCGTTCTTCTTAAAAATCCCTCAGATACATAATTATCTACGTGTGTATTTTCGTAAGCGTGTCACTGTATTTTTGAATTCATTGATGTAATTATCCGATGGTAATACAAATACAANGAATGTTAACATCGACGGAATATAGGAGAGAAAATTACTGAATAGATATAACCAAGGATTTCGAGGTGATTTCATACAATTCGATATGAACGAAATAATTAATTGTGGTAGAGCAAGGAGAATAAAAATGACTGGTGCAATGAATAAATGTTTGTGATCGACGAATTGTTTTCGTAATTGACTTCGATAGGATAGACTTTTAGCAGCCGAACGATGACGTGTTATATTACGAATAATTAACATTGCTGAGAAAATATTGAATATAAATGGAAGAAGAAAATGACAGATTAGAATAACTGAATCGAACGTTTGAATCGATGAAGGATATTGAGGAATGCACCATGTTCGACCTTCGTNAACATCGTCGATTAATCGACGAAAGATTGGATCTTGAATGTGTGTTAAAACCGTGACGAGACAAATTGTGAAAACAATCGACTTCGTTTTTCGTTGATTGAGAGTTTTGTTAGTGATTTGAATAGGTTTTGATGATATTAACGCTCGATTAACACCAACACATGCATTCAACCAACTACTTATGGCAATAAAAATTCGAAGAAGAAATTCCAAAGTCTTACAATTGAATAGAACATAGAAACGATCGATACTCGATGAGATTTGCGTATGTATTAAACTGAAAAATTTGAATGCAAATAGAACAGTGACAAATATCGACACAGTCGACGATATAAACAGATAATATCCTGAATCAATACGACGAATTTCTTTGCTTTGAAAAGTTAATACCGATAGAAGGCCATTGATTAAACCAAAAGCGACCAGTACCGTGACAACAGCTGTCGTTACTTTGATCACTGAACGTTGTTGATTGAAAGGTACGTTCGGTCGAATTTGATAGCCAAGTATGATGTCAAGAGATAGACGATAGCTTTTTGTTGATAATTGACAACGTGATCCGTACGAACAATCATCACAAACGCAGACGAATGGCGTTGGACAATTGGGATTATCTTGAAAACATTGCGCTTGATTTTCGCAGAGATTTTTCGTTCGACAAGTTTCATTAATTGTTCGATTGAAATGAAAGCAATTGGCTTGTTGTAATTCATGATTACATAAACACATTTGATCATCATGATCGTAGAAACATTCGAGATTAGCGTGTTGTTTACATGGCAGATGATAATATTTCCACCGACGAAAATAATGCATTCGAACGAATGTTGAATTGAATAATTTATTAATCGGTAGACATTGTTTCGATCGAGTTAATGACGTTTCGATAGTGATCAATGGATTGTAAATAAGCTGTAAAACAGCAAGATAATATCGTCCATCTTCGGTTTCAACGAAAATTATATGAAACGGTGTTGATTTATAAATAGTCACTGAATATTCGTTGAGAGGAATCTTTTTAAATCTCGTACTACGATGATACGGTGTATTCATGTCGAAAACTTGAATAAAATGTGCATAGATGTATCTTGGTATGTCTAAATCCGATTCAAACGAAAGAACAACTTTTGTATCGATGATTTCACAGCGTGGTCCAGAAAATCCTTCGATACACGCACATTGAAATGTGCTTTCGAGATTTAAATGATCTCTTGTTTGAATACAAGTGCCATTGTTCAAACACGAACATGTTGAATAACGAAGATAACAACGATTGCCGAATTTACCGATCGAACATAAACATAAATTTGATGCCAGACAAAGAGAATCATTCGAACAACGGCATGTATGCTCGATATTACATAGAAAACCAGACCATCCTCGATCGCAAAGACAGAAACTTGTGTTTGTATTAACGTATTTTCGACAGTGACCATGTTCTCCACATAATAAATCAAGACAGTCGACGGTGTTGTCTTCGACCAATGGTTTTTCTAATCGAGCTGAAATTCGATAGACAGGCAAAAATGAAAATAGAATAGGAAATTGCCAACTGGATTGATGTTCAAATGATGATTGTTTATAAATATCAATTCGAACGAAATATTTTCTCGAAAGATTTTTCGGTCGGCTATTGTACAATAAATAAATATTGAATTTCTTTCGACAATCAACAAGTGGTAGATAATTAAATTTATCAAATGATTCAATTTGATTTTGTTCTTGATCACGAAGTGTAACGATTACAATTAACACTGAATGCCAATTCGATGAGACCTGAATTTGAACAGATAAACTTACACGTTGATTTTGATATTCACAACGACTACCATAATAAGCCGGTGGACAGAGACAAAGCGATTGCGAACTGAATAAACGTTGAATTGCAATACCTCGATAGCAAGACCAAACTGTTAAGTAAACGTTAGTTGATGGTTTATCGACGATAGTGACTAATGGATTTTGTTGTGAAAAAGAGGAATGTAAAAGTTGCTGCTCGCGTTCGATACGTGGTGATGATGGCCAAATGAAAGAAGAAGAAATGTTGAGTGCTAAATGAGCTGTAGCTAATTGACTTACTTTACCTAATAAACAGAAAAATTTGTTAACACGATTCTTTGGTCTATTCAAAAAACATTGAAGTACTAAGGCATGTGCGTCATTTGTGCAGTTTTTTGTCGAAGTATTCTCAGGATTCGAACAGGCTAATTCGCAAATATCGAAACTATGAATACATTGTTGGCTATTCGAACATCGAAATGATTTATATTCGTAATGAACTAATTGAGATCGACAAAATTGTTGTTCATCAGTCGCACCAAGACAATCAATAATACCGTCATTAGCACGTTTGAATGGTAAACAAATAAAATTTCGTGTTATTGGTGATAGACATGCATGATGCATTGATGGGCAAATCGCTGGTTGATCACAATTGAGTTCATCAGCCCCATCAAAACAGTTCCAAATACCATCACAACGTGTGTAAGTATTATTACACGGATAGTAATCACATTCAGTTTCGTCTGTTTCATTTCGTCCATCGATAAGCATAACTGATGTCAAAGTAAATCCATCACATAGACCAGGAAATGATGTTGTTTCGTTGAAAGTGTTCGTACCAAAATTATACTCCTCATTCGAATCATTGTCACATTGTTGGAATATATCATGAACACGAATTCGAGCGAGACATATCGTTTGATTCGATCGAGTACATTGAAAACGATGATTTGCATTCGTTAATGAACAACTAAACGGATATGATTCATCGTCTTTATAAGGACAATCATCGATGCCATCGATCAATCGATCTGTCGAGATGAATTTCGAAGAATTCATGCATTGATATACATTCGAATAATTGGATATGAGACGAGGCTGAGGATAACTCGAACATTGACGAAATAAAATATTTAGCAGTCTGATGAAATGATTCCATGGTCGAATATAGTTTCTATCGATTTGAAAATCCTGAATTGGTCGACATATGATATGATCATCGAAGAGATAGACTGGCAAAGTTTTTGAATTAAAAATCATCTCATCAATACAACGAGTTCCATTGAAACAAATATAATCAGGTGGATTGAATAAGGCATCTTCTGAAGTAAAATTAAACATCCAAGATCTATTATTTCGATAAACAAATTGAATATGTCCAAACATAACTGGCAAGAGTCGAATCAATGTTGGACAATATTGTTGAATATCATTTGCATATGACGGATAAAATCTTTTCGAACAATTCGCATTGAAAATATCATCTATTGATGTTATACCTGTCAAACAACTAAGAGCATACGAACATGCTTCAGATATATTTGCTCCAATTAACGATGCTTTTCTTAAAGCCTCATTTCGTTTGGCTAAACAAGTCTGTAGAAATAAAGGACCGCAAGAATACGAATCACAATGAACTTCATAATTATTCGATGATGTTGGACGACACATGTGTTCTTCGCAGGGAAAGATTGGAGCGACCAAACAATTGGTTATCTGCAGAACAGATATTGCTTCCAAAGGTTTCGTATATAGGTCTTCATCACTTTGATCTAAACAATCCGTATTTTTTNGATCATCATTTAAAAAAGCCAAAGGGATGCACAATCCAATTTGGCATCGATATTCTGTTTTATTATCACATTCATTCAATTCCAATTGCCAACAATGTTCTTCGTCATGTCCACCATCGATACAATCGATCTTACCATCACAAATCTCACGCCAATCAAGACAAACATAGAAATCTGTTTTCAAACTACCTGTACGATTGCATTGTACATGGGAATAACACGACATCTTATAATAAGTTCCTGGTATATAGATGGAAGATTTCGCTCTAAAATCGCTGACTAATTGATCNGCAAAGGTCGAATTCGGCTGAGAAAAATGATATTCACAATACAAACCAAACCATGGAAATGTACAATTATAGAATTTCGAATCTTTTAACAGCACATTATTATTTTCCAGATATTCAGCATAATCTTCGATTAAATCTATTGGCGCTGACCAAGTATATAATTCTTGAATTGTAACATTTAAATTTTGTAAATCTTCAAACGAGTAAGACGAATGGCGACTATCGTTGTTCGTTGACAGTCCATCGAGTTTAGTACGAATACAATATTCTAGAACTTCATCGAGATCAGCGTTATGATTGACACGATAATGTAAACAATCACGATCGGGATTATCAATCGAGCGATTCGTACGATAAAGATTAAAACCGACTAAAGACGAACAAGAACTAAGCTCAACAGTAGAAATTATCCAAAATAGAATCAATTTCATTTCTGTTCAAATGCTTGTCTAAGTGAACTATTTTTATATTTAATAAATCCACTCGATCATCGAAATTAAATTCTGTCATCAATGATAAATGCCATGTATGCATGCATGCATGNCTAAGGCCACAGAGCTAGTTTATTAAATCAATAAATAAAAAAAACGAAAGAAAATGAGAAAGAGAAAATACAACGAACAGGTTATATGAGTGCATCGGTTAGTTTCATTCCAGTCTGTCGAGAATTTGATTTTCTGTGTACTAGTTGTAACTAATTTCGTCGTTTCAGGAGTAAGAAGATCTTCACGTGACTGAAGAATATCACGTACACGTCGTGTAAATGGAAATTCTCCGTGATCACAAAATAATCCCGTGTAATCATCTTGATCTAATGACCAAAGCATCACGCCGCCTAACTTCAATAATTTTGCATATGAAACCTGAATTTACATATCGAAAGGATTTATGATCGACAAATTGACAAATCGCTTTACTTTAATTGCAACACTTTCGAGATTATCATAACCAACCCATTGTTGATTCATCGATTTGTTTGATCGACTATAAGCATAGGGTGCTTGAGCATCACTATCAAAAACACTTGTCCAATTATAAACTCGAAGTTTTTGACAGATCTATAGACGATCAATTAAAAGCACAATCTCCTCTCTTAGAATTACGCATTTACTTCGAAATAGGCTAGTGTTCCACTTTCTTTCGTATATGGTCCAGCTAAAAAGAAAATCATACGGTTAATTTAAGAAAAATATCCAGAGAAAATATTACCTAAACCTCCACCGATTGCTTTCGTTCCGATATTAATCGAATTCGAATCGTTCATTAATGTAAA
>JGI26536J50258_1002895_pt1 | contig 10672 bp, 10 predicted proteins | sample ThiBiot_750_plan_FD_50258 | JGI IMG/M metagenome (IMG submission 50258)
TAAACTGTAACTGTTTTCTTCTTTCACTTATCGATAGAGAAATATATCAATCCGATTGCGTTCCTATAGATGTCGCTATCTGACTTCCATCATCTCGTTTTAAAACGAATGTGTATAGTTTTTTTTTTGTCAGGTCTCATTTTTCTTTTTGCTTTGCTCACACACACACTCTACCGTCATTATCTCAAATGTGATGTATACGAGGAAATAATTGATGACGACACCGCGTAAAAATGCGAAGGTGTATCAACGTCGAGTAGATATATCGTTATATTTAGGGTTTCTTTTCGTCATAATCAAAGACGAGAAGAGAGAGAGAGAGAGAACGAAAGAAAAAAAAAGACGATACGATAGATTAGGTAAGATAAATGGGCGCAATATTTTCACAAGAATTGCTCATCGGTGGTTCGAAGTTATCTGGCGAGACGAAAGACTCATTCGAACAAATCGTCCAAGCAATCGATCGCGAACTCGCCTTCAAACAACGACACACTCGTTCGCAGTCACTCGAACACAGACATTTCTGGCAATGTAAATTTTGTCAAACAAAAAACGAAGCCGATCTGCTGATTTGTTGTGAATGTGGTGCAAATAAAGTCAATGTTTATATTCCACTTCGTATGGATCGACAGAGTGTACGATATGTTCGTCGACGAAGTGTGTTCGTTAGTCATAAACGTGAAGCTGACGAAGGAGTTGTTTTGAAACATATCGAACAAATTCGTCGAACCAATCTCGATCATAACGGTCGATTCAAAGATCAAACATTTCCCGCATCGAATCAATCGATTTTTATCAATGGACATTCGTTTTCTCGCAATACAGTCGCACTTCTGCCCGATCAGCAGACGAATTTAACGTCGATTAACGATCAAATTCAATGGCTAAGACCCGATCAAATCGTTCCGAGCGATTGGTCGGAGAATTCTCGAGCATCTTGGACCATTTTTCGAGATCCCAAACCGAATGATGTTGTTCAAGGAGCATTAGGAGATTGCTGGTTTATCACAGCTCTAAGCGTCCTAGCAGAAGAACCGAAATATCTCAAACGAGTAACTGAACTTTTTCTTCGTGCAAAAACAAAAAAAAGATTTCGTTCAGGTTGTCATAACTCAGCAATATAACAACGAAGGAATCTATTGTGTTCGTTTATGTAAAGGTAAAGAAAAAAAAACAACCAACGTTTTCTTTCGTTCTATGATCAAGAAAAATATTCAGACGGTGAATGGACACAAGTTCTTGTCGACGATCGACTTCCTTGTACATCGAACCGAAAACTCGCCTATTCCCAAGCTCAACGAAAGCAACTCTGGGTGCCATTGATAGAAAAAGCTCTGGCAAAGTTAAACGGTAGTTACGAATCGATCATAGCCGGTCGTTGTTGCGAAGGCCTCTCGACTGTCACCGGTTGTCCGTGTGAGACGCTGGTTCTCGGTCGAACAACGAATCCCGGTGATAAAAATATCGATCATGATCTACTCTGGTCGAAATTAGTCTACGCACATGCTCAACGGTTTCTCATGTGTGCTATGTGTAGCAATGATTTGATTAGTAAAAAAGAATTTGACAGATCGGGATTGTTGAATGTTCATGCGTATTCGTTGCAAGATGTTCGACAATCGAGAGATGGAAAATATCGATTAGTTAAATTGAGAAATCCTTGGGGTGGAACGTATCGATGGACGGGTTTGACTTTTCGATTTTTGCTTTTGTTTCATTGCGTGTGTGTGTGTTTTAAGGTGAGTGGTCAGATAATTCACGTTTGTGGACAGAAAATCCTGATCTTCGACAGGAATTACTCGATGAAAAACAAAATAAACGTGATGGAGTCTTCTGGATGCCATTTCATTCGTTTGTCAAATATTTCGAATGTGTTGATATATGTAAATTACGACCGAACTGGTACGAAGTTCGAGATTCAACGCAATTCTATCCAGCAGTCAAACAAATGCATGCCTATGTTTTAACAATCACCTATCCAACCGATCTCGATATCACTCTTCATCGAAAAATTAGTAAAAATCATCGGATTCATCGAAGTGACGTTAGTCTATGCATTGCAGTCGTCAATTTAGAAGAACAATCGAATGGCAATTATCGAATCTATTCAATGCCGATTGTAAGTCCACGAGGACAACATAAATTCATATCGACTAACGGACAATTACAGCCAGGTGTTTATATTATTCTACCGTTTCTGTTCAATCAAACGAATAAATATTTCGATAATAGAGAATTTACAATTGGTTTGTTTGAAAAAGAAAAAAAAACTTCACAGTTGATTGAATAAATTCGATTTTTATTTTATTTTAGCGATTCATAGTTCTCATGTTGTCGAAATCGAACGAATGAAAATGTCGATTCAAATTGAACGTGAATTTTTAATTAAATTTTGTATATTCTTCGGCGAACAGATTCGTCTTTCGACGACAAACGATGGTGTGACGATCTACGAACTGAAAAAGACCTATTGGGACGGTCTTGTTCTGCTCGTTGAAAATCGTCATTCGACTCAATACGTTCATTTTCATTTTCGTTGTACAATGTCACAGAATGCAACGAATTCCCGAACAAATTCTCAAAAAGAACTCATCGATGTTATTCCACCGAATCATCGACAAATTATCGTCATGATTTCACGAAAAAGTCCATTGGAATCGTTTACTATTGGCCATGATTATCGTTATATACTTTCATCACGATCATCGATTAAATCTCATGATGGTAGTCACGAAAAACATTGGCCGACAATTGATGAAAGTTCAACGAGTGATGATATTCATCTTCCACAGTTAATTTCATCGGCGAAACCGTTCAATTGAATCGTATATATTTGTTTGTTTGTTTTTACAATAAAATGTAAAATTCTCAATAGATTAACAAATCTGCACTTAATCACGCATTTATCTTCTAAGTTGTTCGAGAAATTTCTCGTAATTAATATTTAAGATAAAGATGAAACTAAAAGAAATAACAGGACAGTATTGCAGAGATTTTTCTCTTGATGTCAAACTTATAAATAAAGAATGAAACAGAGCATTATTAATTAAATAATTCTTCTTTTCTTCTTCCGATTGAAAAAGTAAGTATTTCTTGTCATTAGATAAAAGAACATCGAGCGATTACGACAAATGTTGATTCGAGTTTTAATCTTAATTTATCTATTAACAATATCATCAAGTTATTTTATTGAAAATAAACGTTCGAACGAATATTTTACATATTCATATCGAAATATACAAAATTTTCTAATTAAAACGGAAAATAAAAATATCAAATGGTACGATATTTTATTTATATTTATTTTAATATTACTTTTTCTATTGTTTATTATTTGTCTGTATTATCAACGACCATTGATTGATTTTATATTTAGTTTATTTTCGAAACCAAAACAAACTGATAGACATACACATGAACAATTAGTTGTTATACATCGAAAATTACCTGGACGAAATGTAGATTCGAAATATTTAACTGTGCCACAACCATCGTATTTACATCCCTGAATTGAAAAAAATTTCAACCTGTCTGAACTCAATGATTAATTCGACTTTTTTTTAAATTAAAAATAAATAAATTCAATCGAGTGTCTCTACTTGACTCTTCGATTTCAAGATTGTAGTATATATACTATAGTAGTAAGGAGTAAAGTGTCTGGAAAGAGATCCAGGATGTCAATCAGAATTTGCGAGTTCTATCAGGTAATTGAACTTACTTGCCAATATGATCTTGCACAAAAAACAAATGATTCTTTAGCAAACTGGCGAAAAATAAAGTAGTGATAGGAAGTATCATCGGTGCAACAGTGGCTGCTATTGCTTTAGGTATTATCTTCAGTAGATCTTCAGGTATGTTCGTTTTTTTTTGTTTATTAAACAGAAAGAAATGTACTTTTAAGTATTAACACTATAAATGCAGTGTCGATTGCAAGTCCATTTTTCAATTTATCCTTTCGAAGTTTTACTTCGAATGACATTCTCCGCAATGCATCCTTAGCTCATTTATAATACTGCTTATCAAGGTGCTATCGACGAGCTTTATATTTACAATCGAGAATTAACACAAACAGAAGTGACTGCTCTGGCCAATCCTTAATCTTTTATTGACAAATCAATATATTTTTTTTTACCTTTTTATGTTTACACAGAATATTCGTTAATCAAATAAAAACAATCGGTATATTGAGTAGATCATAAGAAATATTGGTTATTTTTAGTTGAAAAACAAACAATTCGCATTGTTTTCATTTAATTCGAAATTGAATTCCAGTGAATTTTATATATGCGTAGATGAGAAAATGATTGTAACAACAAACAAATTTTTGTGAACTGAGAATATGAAAGCAGCACCAAATCCTATTCGAATTGGTATGGTTCGAAAATCGGACTTTACAAGTAAATCAGATGATGAACAAATAATGTCAAAACCTCCAATGGAAAAACGCCTTACTAAACAAATTTTTGATTTGGAACAATCGAATAATGCTCGTGTTCATGATGTCAATGATATTAATATTCACAAACATGCGCCCTCAAATGTACGTAGAATTGATCATTCTCAAAATTTCATTTTCTATTTTTCCTATTAGGACTATGTTTCGATTGCATCAACAGCTCCGTCTTATCCATCGAAACCAAAAGTTCCAAAACAACAAATTCCAATAAAAGCAGCGTAATTTCAAAAATCGACGTTATAATTTTATCGATTATCTTCTTCTGTAGATCATCAACAACAAAAAAACTCGTCCTAGGAACTCTTGCCGCCGTAGGCATTTGCGCTGTCATTGCAGTTCCAACTGTTTTGGGAATATTACTCACAAAACAATCAGCAACTACATCAACAACAACCGTGACTACTGCGGTTACGATTGCATATTGGACATTCGATGGTAATGTATTGGATTATTACAATGTGTATAATAATGGTGTTACAACTGGAAGCTATTCTGTGCCGAATATTTCAAATTTAACGAATATTGGACGTGGTCAAGCAATGAGTTTCGATGCAACATTAAATCAATCATTTCGACTTTCATCTCCTACAATAAATTTGAGCTACAGAAGTTTTACGGTCGAAGCTTGGATTTATGTTGCAACATTGATTCCTGTTGCTGATCGTGGCATTTTTGGTCAATGTCAATGTTCAACATGTGCGAATCAATGTTTCTATTTTGTCTATCGAAATGGTCGTCTATTTGTCGATTTTTCATTGAATGATTTAAATGGTGCAACATCCATAGCACTCAATACTTGGTGTCATGTCGCCTTTGTTTATAACTACGATACAAAACAACAAATCTTATATGTCAATGGTGTTCAAGATGCGATTAAATCCAATGCAGCAGCATATCAAGGCGTAAATGCAAGTATTTACATTGGTGCTAGTCGAATTTATTCAAGTACTGCGTTCTTCAATGGTTTTATTGATAATGTCTTGTTAACAACTCGAGCTAAAACGGCCAGTGAAATTCTACAAGATGCATCGATTGTTGCATATTATTCATTTGATTTACCAAATCCCGAGAGAGATCGTAGTTTAAATCGAATAGATGGTACATTAACAAATCATGTGACAATTGTTGGCCGGGTCAACCAAGCAATACGTATTTATGGTAATGGATCATATTTTAGTGCTTACGGTTTTCCACAGCTTTCACAGGGTCTCATTTCAAACAAAACGTTTTCACTTTCACTGTGGATATATCCGACAGTTGGTGGTAGTCTTAGTATTGCTCAAACGACTCCTACAAATCCTACTCTTTGTACCAATCTATTAGGAATCTATTCGCTAACATCGAGTAGCGTTTATGGACAATTGGTAGTGAGTGCTACTAACACTGGTCAACCTCCATTAGTTGGACCATTTGTATCACAAAATACATGGACACATGTAACATTGACGTATAGTCAAGCAAATGGATATACATTGTATACTAATGGAGTCCTATTTGGTAGCACTGGATCAGGTGTAGCTGCACCTCCTACAAGTGGTTCATTTGCATATCTCAATATTGGTTTTCAAACGACATGCAGTTCTATCAATAGCTATACATCGTTTCAAGGTGGAATCGATGAGGTGTATATTCACAATCGAGAATTAACACAAGCAGATGTGACTGCTCTTGCTAATCCATAAGACAATTCGCATTTCAAATCATTTTCTTTTTCCTTTTTTTCCTCTGTAATTAGAGTTACTAACAACGGTTTTTTTTCTTTTCCTTCTCATTGTAGTTAACGAGTGATGCCTTACAATCACAATAAAGTCTCAAGAAGTTCTTATATTCTGTAGAATAGAGGAGGATAGACCGAATCAGAATTGGTTTTATTAGTGATTCGTTTTTTATTTATAATTAAGTCAGAAACAATCTCAACATAGGCATATAAAGGATAGGATTTTCATAAAAAAGAGCACATATGAAGCCTACTATTTCTAATTCGATTAAAATCCGATATATACCGAGAAAAGATACTGATGTACATCCAAGCACAGATGATTATGAAGTATCGCCGACCAAAGACACGTTATTTCATGATCGAATTCGCCCTTCACAGTTTGTTTCGCCGGACAATGTTTGTTTAAATGATAAAAATAACACCAATACTTATAGATGGTCGACATCAAAAAAGGTTTTAGTCAGCACTGGAGTTATTTTATTAGCTGCTACAATTATTACTGTACCAACTGTTCTTGGAATTCTTCTCACACAATCATCAGGTAGTTTTATATTCTTCAACAATCTTCTAATATCAAACTATATTTTAAAGACACAACAAGTACATCATCAACAACAACGATATCGTCAACTGTTGTCTCAGCATATTGGAGTTTTGACAATAATACAAATGATTTCTATAATGTTTACAATGGCGTTCCTATGGCAGGAGCATCCTATAGTATTGCAAATGCTTCTAATCAACCGTTCGTTGGACATGGTCAAGCATTATTTCTACTTTCAGCATCATCTCAATATGTCGATGTTTCTACATCATTTCTCAACTTATCATCACGAAGTTTTACTATTGAAACATGGATTTATTCAAATACACCATTATCAGGTGACCGTGGTATTTTTGGTCAATGTCAATGTTCAACATGTACAAACCAATGTTTGTATCTTATTACTCGAGGTACTCGTTTACACATTGGTTTTACATCAAATGATTTAACTGGTACAACAGATATGTCTGCAGGTATCTGGTATCACGTTGCTTTTGTTTATAATTATCAAACAAAACAACAGATCTTGTATATCAATGGTGTTCAAGATGCTATTAAATCTAATGCAGCAGCATATCAAGGCGTAAATGGTTCAATACGTATTGGTGCCAGCCAAGTCTATTTAAACACGGCATATTTCAATGGTTTTATTGATAATTCGAAAGTAACAACTCGTGCCAAATCAGCAGATGAGATGTTAACTGCAGGTTCGTTGACGTTTTATTATGCATTCAATTCATCAGATCCAACTTTTGATAATGGTCCAAATGGATTGCCAGGAGATATGACAAGTGTAAGTACGGTGACCGGTCGTGTTGGCGAAGCAATTCGATTGACAGGCTCCGGATCTTATTTCCGAGTTTACGGTGTTTATAATGCTCCATTTGGTGTTGCAAATGCTCGGACATTTTCTGTTTCAATGTGGATAAATCCATCGACAAGTTCAAGTTCGACTTTTCTTCAAATACATCGAAATAATCTCAATGAATACTTTTGTACTAATTTACTTGGAATTTATTCATATGTCGGAACTGGCGGACAACTTTTTGTCTGGAGCAATTCCAATGGTCCTTCGAGAATGACAGGACCATTTATTACGCCGAATGCATGGACACATATCTCGTTAACATTGACAGTATCCGCTGGATATACACTGTATGTCAACGGAAACTATATTGGTAGTACAGGTGGTGGAAATTATACGACTTATTCGAATTTTGCTTATTTATTTCTTGGTTATTATCGATCTTGTATATATGCCTCAGTAAATTTTGCGTATCAAGGTGCTATCGATGAGTTTTATTATCACAATCGTGAACTCACGCAAGCTGATGTGACTGCTCTGTATAATGTATAATGTAAGAAATTCAATTTTCTTTCTTTTTTTTTCTCTCGATTCCACTTTAAGCATTTGTACACATTCTTTTTTTTTAAATTAAATTCATAGATGATTTATGTATTTTTGTATAAGCATAGTCAAGTACTGCGTTGCATTCAAAGATAATAAAAAAAAGACCTGACATTATTTTCTTTTTCTTAATTATGACGTCGATATGACGTTTTTTTTTCTTCGTTTCTAATTATATACACTATAGCGGAAATCAATTTCTTACGTTTCTACCAAGTTATTTGTGAATTTCTTCAGAATCATATCGATTGTATCTCAGACGATCATCCTCCGCAAAGAAAAAAGAATAGTTCTATAATAAGTGAATCCATTAGGAATTAAATTTGTTTTTGAATATTTGTTGTCTGACTTTTTTCTTTTCAATTATCATCATTATTTGAAAGCACTTTTTTTTTTAGAACATTTGAATCATTTATTCTTCACAAGTCAAACATGTCACTCCTGCAAGTTCACTGCGTCTGTCTGGTTATTTTATTTCGTCTTACGAATTCTTTTACAATACCTGATTATTCATTTGTGTATAAAAAACCACCCGATTGGTCAATCTTTCGTAGTGAATATGCTGGCTATGAATTCAATCAATTAACATGGCATCGAATTTTACTTATTTCTTTAATTATTTCGTTTCTTCTTAGTATTGTTTGTTGTTATTGTTTACGACATGTTGTCATCAAGTTTATCATTAATCGATCCGACCCAAAGATAGACCACGAACAATTAACAATTGTTCATCATATTGTACCAATGAAAAATGTGGAGACGCAATATTTAACCATTCCGAATAGTCATTATTAAAATTTTCAGATTATTTGTTTCGTTTGTTTATTTTGAGCTGAAAATAAAAAGTGAAACCTATCTGATTGTATTTCTCTATTGTGAGTTTTTTCTATGGATTCATTAATTAAATTTTTTAACTCGAAAGTTAATTTACTAGCCGTAGTATAGCATGAGAAAGTTTGCTTCATTTCGATTCTATTGCACACACATACAACACTGATCAAACAATGAAACGTTCTCAGAATGCAATTAAAATCGGATATGTTCCTCGGGGTGAAGCGAATGCATCTCCTCACCCTCACGATTATGAAATAACTCCTGATGCTCAAGAACCGGTAGAGAATTCTATAAATAATCTCAAATCTTGTTTTTTTTTCTTCACTCAATAAACTATAGGGTAATCCGGGTACAACAGGAAATGATTTTTTTCCAATTACAAAAAGACAATCAATTTTTATTGCGAATAACAATGCTCCTCGACAAGAAATTAAAAAATATAATCCTCATAAAAATCATCCTTCTAACGTACGTAAGAATCGATTGGTCTTCCGTTGAAATATCTTCAATAATTTTAGGAGATTGATTCCGAGATATCATCGCCACCTCTGAAAAATCCTAAACAAAAACAATCTGTTGAAAGCATACCAACGAAAGTCAAGTAATAATTCAGTGTTCTGCTTTCCCATCTAAAACTATACGGATTTTACTGTAGATACTCAAAATCAAAAAAGGTTATTATAGGCATTGGCATTGCTCTGCTGGTTGCTACAGTTATTACTGTACCAATTGTTCTCGGGATTCTTCTCACACAATCATCAGGTATGTTTTTCTTAAATAAAATTGACACGATTGTAATCTCGAACGTGGTATAATAGCTGCAGCAAGTACATCAACAACAACGATATCCCCAACTGTTGTCTCAGCATATTGGAGTTTTGATACCACTGCAAACGATTTCTACAGCGTTTACGATGGTGTTGCTATGAATGGAGCAGGATTCAGTGATGCAAGTTCCAGTATTCCACCATTTGTTGGACAAGGTCAAGCATTATCTTTACTTTCGGCATCATCTCAATATGTCGATGTTTCAACATCATTTTTCAATTTATCATCACGAAGTTTTACTATCCAAGCATGGATTTTTTTTAATACAACATCAGCAAGTGATCGTGGCATTTTTGGTCAATGTCAATGTTCAACATGTGCGAATCAATGTTTATATTTTATTACTCGAAGCACTCGTTTACACATTGGTTTTACATTAAACGAATTGACTGGTACAACAGATCTATCTGCAAGTGTCTGGTATCACGTTACTTTTGTTTATAATTATGATACAAAACAACAGATTTTATACATCAATGGTGTTCAAGATGCTATTAAATCGAATGCAGCAGCATATCAAGGCGTAAATGGTGCAATACGTATTGGCGCCAGTCAAGTCTATTCAAACATGGCGTATTTCAATGGTTATATTGACAATGTGAAAGTAACAACTCGTACAAAAACCTCAGATGAAATCTTACGTGACGCAACATTGGTAGGATATTATTCGTTTAATGGATCAAATCCACTTTATGATAATGGACCAAATGGAGTACATGCGAGTTTTTCGAATGGTACTACAATGGCTGGACGTGTTGGTGAGGCAATTCGTTTTAGTAGTGGAATCTGTTATTTTCAAATATATGGTGTTTATAATTTTCCTCGGGGCGTTTCTCTTGCGATGCCAATTACTATTTCAATGTGGATAAATCCATCATCGTT
>JGI26536J50258_1002915_pt1 | contig 10613 bp, 13 predicted proteins | sample ThiBiot_750_plan_FD_50258 | JGI IMG/M metagenome (IMG submission 50258)
CCTGGTGCACAATTAAATAATACTGATTGCTATATCTCATGGTCAGTAGTTCTTCGAGCAGAAGATATTGCAAGTGGTTTAAATTCATCGATGTATGTTGTCGCCGTAACAGTGGAAGATTTTGTTAATGCATCAAGTACGACACCATTAAGTTCTATTCCACATCAAATATTAGTTCATGTATCACAAAGGCCTGTAGATGCATGTGTGAGTAGGCCAGGTATCAGTGCTTTTCCTCGTCGAAATCTTGCTTGTTTCGGTAATTAATGTTACGAGAAATGTGAAAAAACCTTGTTGACTTGTATGATTACTAGGTATAAGTGTTGGTTCGACATTTTCTACAACTTTTACTGGTAGCATTAGTACAAGCTGTCCAAATGATACTATCATTGATTTTATTATATCATCGCCATTATTCACCACCGTAGGATCTAGTATATATCAGATCTCAAACTATACATGGGGACTCAACGTTTCTTGGGTACCACAGAGTAATCAAACCGGTGAGTTGTCATCCTAATCGATCATAGAAAAGCGGAAATATTCGTGTTTGTTAGGTTTACAACCATTTTGTGTAGCAGCGGTGGATAATCATGGTCAAACAAGTAGTCAATCTTGTCTGATGTTTATGGTTGGTGGTGGTAATCCATCGTTCTATTCATCGCCCAGATATATAGAAAGTACAGTATCACCATTAGGTACTGTAATGCCAACACAGAGACAGTTCTCTGTACAAGTACAATGTATGTACTTTCATCGAAACATTAAGTATAGCATGTGATTGATTGCCAATTTTTAGCATCATTCCCACTGAGAAGAACAACAATGGAAAATACATTTATTCATATAAATCAAAAACTGCCATCGTTCACTACAACTATTTACACAATTAACTGCAAAACATCACCTGATGTGTACTTTATCGATAGAACAATAGTGTTCTTCGTTCCCTCTATCATTTGGACACTCGGTTCGACGTATACTGTATCAATGACTGAAGGTGTTGCTACTGAAGATCAATATTGTGGTCTTGAAGCCGATGATTATTCTGGTAAAAGAAATTTTCAAATATATGCATAGTGTATGTATGAATTGGTTTTCAGGCATTTGGGAATTTACAATTTGGAATTCTGCTATTTCATCATCAACTACACCCTCAACAACGACAAGTACGGCAACAACACACACAGTTACTACTCGAGTTATGGGTACGACGACGGTCAACACGCTGCAAACAACTACGGGCCTTCCAGCAATTACACGAACAACGANGACAACAACCACNGCAACGACTACAACATCTGCAACAACAACAACGACAACCTCCGCTACTACGAGTAAATTTTCGTTTGTTTACATAAGATCAGACAAGAAATGGATTCTTATGTTTAGCCACGACGACAACAACGACAACGACAGAATTCATACCAAATGCGAAGGTTATTTATCCGAAAGACATGGAACAGGAATGTTTGCAACCAATAACAATTGCTACAGTATTGATAAGTGCTGCTATGATTCCTGTTCATTTGTATTGCATGATTAGTTTATTCTCTAAAATGAATTCGAACTTCCAGAAAGAAGCATTACAAATACGCAATTTTCGTCGTGTACGATTAGAAAGTGCTATCGATGTTGGATATGAGGGAGAATTTTTTATCTAAAGACTTCTTTTAAAATTTCTATACTTCGCGTTTAAGTTATTTTTATCAAGATTGTTTGTTTTCTGTTTTGTGTGCATGACTATTATATTTACAATTGAACCTTTTGACAACTTCAAGTACTAGAGAAAAAAATGATTGACACCGTTCTGTTTGTATTTATCATGAAATCATATCGAATTCTATCAGAAATTCTGTCGTTTACCTTCATTTCAAACATTTTCAATGTATTGCTCACTTTTATTCAAACTCTGTGTTTTCTTCAGAGTAATCAATATTGTTCAAGCCGATCACTATAAAGGTGGTACTCTCTCATGGAAAGTAGTCAATCCAACGGCTATATCTGGACCTACTGTTGATATTATTATCACAGAAAGACATTCATGGTCATACGATCGATATCCATGTAATGCAACAACAACAACGACAACCTCCGCTACTGCGAGTAAAATTTTGTTATTTTATGTGTAATGAGAAAAATAGATGAATTTATTTTTTTTAGCTACCACGACAACGACAACAACTACAGAATTTATACCAAATGCTGATGTTATTTATCCGAAAGACATGGAACGCGAATGTTTACAACCGATAACAATTGCAACGATATTAGTAATGACGGCTGGAATTCCTCTGCATTTGTTTGGAATGATCAATTTGTTTACAAGAATGAATTCAAATTTTCAGAAAGAAACACTTAAAAAACGTGATAATCGTCGTATTATTTTCAAGAAAATAAGAGAACAAGACGAAGAAGAAGAATCCTTTGTTTAAAAAATGTATTTTTTTTGTTCGGGTAAACGTGTAAATGAGTGAGTGTAATTGAAATAAAAAAAATGAAAAAAAAACTGACTATAAAATTTCTTTTTCAATCGTCTTTAAGTAATCCTAATTGTTTGATGGCTGCATACTGTGATGGTATTTCCATTAACGCATTCAGCGCAAAATCTGCATCAGTGTCAGTCGATGCTTGTAAAATGCTATTATAATTAACAAATTGAAAATTATCAAATTGTCTTGTCGGTAGAGAATCATCGAATTCTTTCATCATATCCCAAGGTCCATCGCCAACACCAACCATAACAATCGATAGTGGATGACTACTTGCTTCGACAATTGCTTCTTTCGTTTGTCGTTCATTAGTCACTTGGCCATCGGCAACAATCACAAGAATATGATACTAAAATATCATTTTCAAAAACGAATCAAATTCCGTAATCGTGTTGTTTTTACTTACTTGTCTAGTTTTTTTCACAATTCGTATTGCTTCTTTAATCAACGGGGAGAAATTTGTCGGGCCCGACATTCGTACTTTCGGTGTTATCTTATTATAGGCTTCAAGTACTCCTCGAAAACCTTTACAATAAGTACCATCTGGCTAGAAAAAATATGCGACAGATTAAATAATTAAACGACAACAATCTTTGACATACACGTAAAGGAAATATCTTTCGATCAAGTGTCGTTCGATCACCGAAACCAAATGCCGGTATTAAATAATCCGAATCAAATTTTTCTAATGTTCGTCCAACAATCGTTATAACCTAGATAAAACAAACAAATCGCAACATTTCTTTTTGCTTATAATTGAATTTGATCGTACACTTTGATATGGATTGAGTAGACCTTCTTGAATATGATGTAATGATAAACCATTAAATGAATGTTTGCCTGTTTCTAGATTGCTTATTGTATAATCAATACCAAAAATCAACTGTGAACGAACAAGACCCACATCTATGACAGCTTGTTGAATTTCTTCTATCGATGTAAAATCATCTCGAATAGCGTGTTCATGAGGTGCACAAAATTTGCCTATTATTATTTCAACAACTTAACATTCCCTTAATTTAGAAATTCGAAAAACATACGAAAAATAACCGGATGACCCGTTTCATTTAATTCATTCGGCATTTCTTTAATAATTTTCGATGTTATTCTATTGATAATATATGTTTTTGGTTTGATATCCGGTGATATTTGAACGGAATCATTAACATCATTTTTTTCGGTTTGACGTTGACGCAAAGACGACGTCGATGATAAATGGCGACTGTCAGTTTCATCTAAAAGACATAATGATTAATATTTATCGAAAGAACAATGAAAAGTTTGTTTTTGTCTAACCGAATACAAGTGGTGATGACGAAGATAATGGAATCGATTTATGATTTAAAGGTAGAATATTTGGATTTTCTTCGATTATTGTTGGTAATGATCGAACAGCTGATTGTCGATATTCGGATTTTGTCGATGAATCATGTTGTTCGTCATCAGATACCTGTTGATCTTGTTGTTGATNTTGTTCTTGTTCGTCTTGTCGACGTCGATAAATAAGATAGATTAAAAGAAGAATCAATGAAACCGTTGTCCAGAATAAAAACGATGAACCATGTCGAACTGGTTCGATAACAGGAGGTTTTATTGGTGGACGAGAAAGAATAGTTTCCTTCTATGAAATAGGACAGAGGAAAGAAATTCTCTTGCATTTTGTCTTTCATTTTTCTCTTTACCTGTACATCTGACTTGTAGCGCAAACATCGACCTCGATCAAAGTTTTGTGTTGCCATTAAGTCAGAAAATATACGATTCTAGAAATATAAATAGACAACAATAGCAAAATTGATTATTGTTTATTTCTCATTAAAGATTATTCAGTGGAAATAATAATAAGTAAAATTCTCTATTCTCTTGCCTTTTTCTCCTTCTTTTCCTTTTGGTATTATGATTCTAATTCGTGTTTGTTAAAAGAAAGTAAATCAACAGGTTTCATCTTGTGTGATCGACGCCATTAGAGATAAACGAATAGAAGAAAAGACATTAAGAAGGGTGCAAATGAGAGAAGATGCTCTTTTTCTCCTTCTTCTTCTCCTTCTTCTTCTTCTTCTTTTTTTCTCTGTCCTATGATGGTTTTTCCTTCTTCTGTATGTTAAGCGTCTTATTATGTATGATGCAGCAAGCGTTCCATTCTTTCTTACAGATGTTAGCAGGGCAACATGTTTTCTTATTTTTTTACCCTCCAAATATACCATGATGCCTATCGTTTCTTTCTTGTGTTATCCTACTATTGGGACATGATCATGAAGTCTTTTTTTCTTCGTTCTTTCTTCTGCTCTTCCGTCTNTTTTATGTATATTACAGCGAAGACAAACAGAACAGAGCAGAGTTCATACCTGATATCTATCAACTGAGAATGAACTTAAACAGTTGTCGGTTTTTGTTTTGTTATTGAAAAATATCTGATGGATCGAAAGAAAGAGATACAACAAGAAGAAAAAAAAACGAAGGACACATTAAGAGACCTCATTAAGACTACNGAATCTAAATAAACAAATGATCTATCTGTCATTACGAAATTTGTCTATCGAGAATAGATGTATTACCTTACTCAAATTTCTTTTGATTTTTCTCGAATCAATCGGTTTTATGCCATATTTTCCGACATGTTTATGTTGTAAGTACGGTTTATTAAATGATGACAAGAAATACGATTGTCGTTGTTGTTCTTCATCATCGTCGTCGTTGTCGTCATCGTCTATTGTTTCTTGTACAGTTCGACGAGTCAAAAGATCCGATGTTGAATAATAAACCTTGGATAAAGGTTTTGCATGCGAATGTTTTACATACGTTTTCATTACAGAAACGTTCGGAATTAGTATTTAGTTTTGATATGATGATTAAATCAATTAAGAATATGCCATTTATTTGAGCTGACGTTCGTCTATACTGTATATATCTAGCGGCTAGTAAGGTAATCAAAGCTTGATAGAAAAGGAAAAATAAACATCAACACTAATTTCTCGTCGGTTTTTCTGTCTTCATAGTCGAAAGCACGAGAAAATAACACGTAGAAATTTCATCAAAACAAACTCGTCTCTCTAGATCTAATGATAATCTGATTAGGATTATATAACCAATAGCTATTGGCATCTATCGAAATTGATCTCGATTGGTTAGAGAGTTTTTAAAAAAAAGAAGAACTGAAAAGTAGAGTACAAGCACACACACATAACTTTGATTTCTTCTTCTTCTTCTTCTTGTGTTTAAATAACAGATTCATATTAAAGACTAAAATATGCCAGCCGTACCAGCCGGATACTCAAGTGGTGGTCAAATGAACAAACCAAGTTGTTTCGATCGTATTAAACTTGGTTTTGGCATGGGTTTTACTGTCGGAATGGTGATGGGTGTTGTTTTCGGTGGATTTGCTGGTTTGAGGTGTGTATTTCATCATGCAATTATTTTTCCTTCAAATTGATCTTTTATTTTTTTTTACAGACAAGGTGCTCGTGGCCGAGAACTTCTCTCCATAGTTGGCCGTTCAGTAATGCAAGCCGGTGGATCATTCGGAACATTTATGGCTATTGGCAGTGCGATTCGTTGCTAATGAATTTTTTCTTTGTTTAAAAATGAATAAAAACAAGACCGAAGCCCATATAGATTCACCGTAGAATTTAGTTATTTTGTTTGTATTTTCAGAAATATGTCGGATTCGTATCTTCTTCATGACATCATGCGTAAGGTTAAAGCTGATGGTCTATTCGATTCAATTCGACGTGATTTAATCTCGGATCTTGAGCAAAAGGTTGGTTTGGCTAAGTTTTCTTATGATGAATTCATTTTTTTTTGTTTAAGTCATCATATTTAGATTTAAAATCTGAAATTGAATCATTGGTATCATCGTATCTCTCGGATTATAAGTGGAGTTCAGCATTGAAAAAAACTGATCTACGTGAAAAAACACGTCGACATATTGAAACGTAGGAAATTGATTATTTTTCTTCATTTTTACGAGTCATTTTTTTTCTTCTTTCGAATAGATCGAATTTAATTAAAGAAAGACTACCAGCTCTTGTCAATGAATACATGCGAACATGTCACGAACAATCGATTCAACCGAGAATTTCATCTTTCGTTTCCGATCATCTCGATCGAATGTACAACACAATCGGTAATATCTTTTGTTTTTTCTTATTTATAAATCTATCAATCAAATCTGTTATTGTTTCACTAGGTGGATCACATATCTATCATCCAACAACATCATTCACTCAATCAATTTCAGTTCAACAAGAAAAAACAACATCTGCACCGGTACCGCAAACACCACCACCACCATCTCCTTCTCCAGCACCTGTTCCAACGAAAAAAGAATCTGTACCAACAAAACCCAATAAGAATCNACCATCAACGAATGTCAACAAACAAAAAATCATTCCAAAAAAGAAACCTATTCCACCACCACCNTCAACAACAACAGCAACGAATCCNGTTAAAGAAGAGAAAAAAACGCGTGTTCTATCGCCAATTCATTCTCCAAGTGATTTAGTTGACATATCTCCATCACCACCATCGATGGAAAATGAACAANCAGCAAATGTACTGACGCCATCACCTCCACCGCCTGTTGTTCATATTGCTTCGCCATTACGAACAGGAACAAGCGCAGAAACGCCGAAGAAAAGCAAACGTTCATCGGAGACGAATCTCGATGAGAAAAAGAAAAAAATCAAAACTGAAGAAAAACGTATGTTCCTATTCAAAACACTAGAAATCTCGTTGAATTTCTCATTCTTTCAGCAGAAACAATCGAAAGTGATTCACGTAAATTACGATCATCTCGTCGGCCGAATCCTAAATATTCCAATGAACAATACGAGACTGAGTACGAATGTTTATCCATCTTCATATGTGTTTCAACCGTTTTCCATTTTCAGAGATTTGAATTTGCTTGAACCACTACCTTCTTCACCTCCTCCTGTAAGACTTCGTTTCTTTTTCATTTCCATTTTCGAATACTTTTCTTCTTCAGACAACAAAATCAAAAAAATCTCGCCAATTAAAATCTTCGCCCAGTCTCGATACGCCTTCATCTCCTCCTGCTCCGGTGCATCACGAAATGTCACCTGAATACGGAACATCAGCACCATCACCAGTCATCGAAAGTCAGCATTCGTTTTCTTTATCTTTCTAATCAATTTTGCTGTTTGTTTTTCTCGATTAGATGTTGATATTCAGTCAAGATCCCCGTCGCCAGTAACAGCCGAAGAGAAAAAATCGGCATCACCTCGACGTCTTCGACCACGACGAACTCATGATGAGAAAAAACGCGAAAAAAATCGCCACGATACAAATGATTCAACAGAAACGAAAAAATCTCGTCAACCATCATCGTCAACCGGTGATTCAAATTCGTTGCCGGACAATACCGACGACGCACCAAAATCACCAGTATCAGCAGCACCTGTCTCGAAATCGTTTATGTGGAAACCTAAAATATCGAAATGATTTCTTTTCTGTTTGTACATAAATAAATGTTAATTTGTTTGCAAAATTATTTCGCTTAGGTTCTTTCGTTCTAATTGTTTTATTGTTACTAATCAACTAATTAGAATAATTTTTGATAGTCGATAACTACTGCAGAAGTAAAATTTGGCGATTGAATTAAGAACACACAGAAAAAAAAGAAAAGGAAAGTTGGAGAGAGAGAGAGCAGAGTGAAAAATAATAGTTCTGTTGTTTTCGATTTTTCTTCGATTCAAGGTCATTCTTGTATCACAAAGAAGCCATCGGGAAAGCGTGATTTTGATTTGATATAGCAAAAATATTCTATTTACAAGAATTCGTAGAAAGCTTATCAGTCTTATTTGTCTGTTGGTTTATAGAAACAGGTTGTGACAAATTTTTGCTTGTAACGTGTCGTCGTACTCAAAACCATGACGCCATCCTAAATCGAAACAAAACCTTTCCAAAGAGAGACAAAAACAAAAAACATACACGAATAGATAATGCATAGAGATGTTTCAACATAACATGATTCGGTTCAGGTAATAGAGCTGGTTCGTACTAAAAACAGACGATGATGATGTGAGAGAGAGAGAGTTTTGAAAGAATGTAGAAATGATTGTACATGAGCGGCTGTATCTTTATTAAGAATGATATTGAGAAGATGTGGTGGTAAAACCGGTGGTTTATCGCTTTGAGAGAATTCTTTGGGAGTTTGCAGTGGCCATGTTTGTTCGTAGGATCCAACCGGAGATTGCGCGCTATCTGAATCCAGTGCTAAACAGAGACATAATAGAAAAAATGATTTGATGAATGAATCGTGAATTTACATTTTTGCTTGCTAAGATTCGAACTTTGACTATTCTGTAGAATCGAGTCCGATGTCAAAGCTTCCATGACTTCGAAATCACTTTTTTTCACTGTAACAATATTATTGCGACCGTTTAATCCATCATCTTTCGATGGCTAATTAATAGAAAAAGAGGCATTTCGAAAAAGAAAATTATGCTAAAAATACTTCGTTAAGATCGTATTCCCATCGACCATCGATAAAAAATTTATATTCATGTTCACCTTCGGGCAATTCCAAAATGACAACGAAATCGTTATCACTAAAAAAAAATTAAACGTCGAAGAAAAACAAAGAACGAACGATCGTTATCTATACCTTTTCACCATCGGTACTGTTTCTTTCCAATTCAAAAACGAGCCTGTTAACAATGCTTCCTTATCTCTTGGTGATGCGGGATATTTAAATACAACCGGTATGGTTTTCTTTTCATTATGCATTTCAGCTTGTACAGCTTGTTGTGTATGATACTGATGCATCTGTCGTTGATTACGAATACGAATCGGTACGGATGAATCATGTCGAATTCCAAACTAGAACAATATTCATCGAAAGAACTGACAGACACATTTGATTTTGTTCATTACTCGTTCTTCGAGTGATGGCATATGTCCACTATGATTCGGATCGGAATGATCGAGTGTTACATATCGACCATCTTCACCGTCACGTTCATATCGACTGTATGTGTCACTTCGACTACGGCCTGTTGGTTGTTGATTTCCCATAATCTAAGCTAACTGGTCTAAAATAATAAAGAAAAAAAAAGTGGTGGTGAAGAAGAAGATATTCATCTTTCCTTTACTCAAACTTAGTGTTGTTGTTTTTTTTTCATAATACATATAAATGTGTGTGTGTGTATATAATACAAAAAAACAGAAGAGGAGGAGAAGAAGAAGAAAGAAATAGAGAAAACAAAATACTCGTACATCGTGCTCACATCGATTTTGTATGCAAACAAAAATTGCAAACCGAACAATCATTGTTGTTTTTTTTCTTGCTGAAAAATAAAGATCATACAAAACAACAGATACTAATCATACAACGAGATAGAGAGAAAGATAGAAGAAATATAGATATATACAACACACATACACACGCACACACAGCAAACAAACTGTACATACACACACAAAAAAAAACAGAAGAAAACAGAAACTGATTAACCACAAAAAGTACAAGTAAATCCTCCGAGTATTTTAATTAATGTTGTTAATTGTGTTGAATCATCGATTGTTGTATCACTTATATAGAAATTACATAATGAACAACGTTTAGCACGTTCCTGATGAAATATCGGTAGAAATGTTTTATTACAACGTTGAAAATCATGTCCATTCGGACAGGTCACATCGAAAAACGTTCGTATGTGCAGAATTTGTCCACATAAAGGACAATGAAGATATTTTTGATCACATGTGGCAAGATATTGACTATTTAATTGTGCTGGTGGCATAGGTCCATTGGAAATCGTAATCGGTGTCGTTGTCATATTTGGATTAGCCATGGCAAGTAACGAACCGAATTGTGCCGTTAAATTATTACTACTCGTTAGATTCGCATTCGTATTACCTGTTGCATTCGCCGATGCTTGCAATTGTTGACTTGAATATTGTAATAATTGTTCACACCAATAGAGTATCGACTTTTCAATCGATGTCAATTGTATTTGTTGATCAGTTTGCACGTAATCATACAATTTTTTAATTAAATCAATTGAAATCATCTGTGCAAAGACATCGGCTAGAAATAACATGTATGGTGCTTGTCTTAAACCATTGCCAAGACCACTGTTATGATAGGATAATAGAAGTCGG
>JGI26536J50258_1002938_pt1 | contig 10567 bp, 13 predicted proteins | sample ThiBiot_750_plan_FD_50258 | JGI IMG/M metagenome (IMG submission 50258)
TTTTTTTCTTAAGGTGCTGTTGTACATAAATTAATAAGACATAAAACTACCATCATATCGGCTTTTTTTACCAGCGATAATAGTCTAGCAATTACCGGTAAATCAAAGGACAGACCGTTGTTTTTCGAAATAAAACATTTTGCATTTCAGCATCACAGGACGGATGTCTTTCTGCTTGGTCGACAGTCACTGGAGTACATCTCGCTGCATTTCATTTCAATCGAACACTCACCAAAATCAATGTTTCACAAAGTGGAGGTAGTCAATAAATAATCTCAATAGCAAAACTCTTTTGTTGTTGTTGTTGTCGTGCTTTTAGCTCGTTGTGCAGCTATTCTTCAAGACACAAGTTGTATTGCAATGCTAAGTCTCTACAATGTTCCGTCCAGTGATGTTTCTAAAATTGCTCCACGTCATAGTCAGAGTAAATAGAATTTTCCATCAATCATCGCTAACAAAACAACGAAACTAAACATGAATTTCTGTCTAGTGTTTGCTGATGCTTGTAATATTCTTTTGCCGATTAAACCCAAACCATTGTTATATCCGAAAGATGCAACTTTAATGTCGAATTCACGTACGAATTTAAAAACCGATCGAATTATTGATGCGATGCTAGTAAGTGAACGAATTTTCTCTCTCAGTATGTNTTCGGAAAGCAATTGTTGACATGTTGAGAATATTAATAATTCTCACGAACAAANAAGAAGGAAGATAATTCTTTTCTTTTGTATGTTTTTTCGAAAATTAACTAAAAGAAACAAAAAACCGACAGAATATTCACATCAATCGATCAAGAGAACAATGACAAGTCGCTCTTTCTCTCCCTCTCTCTCTCAGACAAGAGAGAAATCATGTAACGACAACATCATTTGACAGCATAAGATAAAGAAGATGACATGTTCAGAATCTAGTGCGTTTTCTCTTTTTGTATTGACTTACTCTTACTTGGCAATTAAGTAGTACATGATAGCATCGATGTTATTCGTGTATTTTTTGTTGTTTTTTTCTCTGTCTCTCACCGGAAAACGAGTAGATGAGTTCAAATTTTCCTTTTTCTTTTTCAAGGTATTTCGATTCTATAAATATAGATTTACTTTCTACGCATGTTTGTCTACATATTTACTCATTTTTATTCGTACGTCCGGAGAGAGATAGAAAAAGAAAGAAAACGAGGTAATTAGATCAAACTCAATATTGTTATGTCAAAAGGCAGAAGTTCTATGTCATCGAAAGGAGAAGATAGAAAAAAAAAGAAAAGAATTGCTCAGTCGTTTTTTTTTCTTTCAAAAAAAAGAATACAACTCCGAACTAATCTAGATTAAAGATCATAGAAAATCTCATTTAAACAGAGAAGGACAGAATGAATATCGAATATTTCGAATATTACGATCTTTATTCTGTTACATCGAATATGTCCATTGATTCTGTGATTAAATTTAATATAAATTTCCATCGAGTTTATCCATGGTTATTATTACCATTCGGTTTTATTGGTTCGCTTTTAACAATATTAATATTTACAAGAAAAAAATTTCAAAAATTCGGTTGTTCAATATTATTCGTTGCCGAAAGTTTCATGGTAAATGATGTTTTATTTTTTGTTTGAAAATAAATTCCAATAAGAATGTTTTGTTTTTGTTCTTCATAGGATTTAATCTTAATAACTATAAGTTGCACACGTTTAATTATTCGTTATACATTTCAATCAAAATTTCTTCAACATTCAATTTATATCTGTCGATTATATAAATTTTTCACAAGTTATCTATCACATTGTGCTGTTTGGATACTTTGTGTCATTTCACTTGAACGTGCAGCTGTAACTAAACGTTATATTTGGAAGAAAAATGTCTTCAGTCGAAAACATTCATATTGTACATTAATATTCATTCAAATTGTTTTATTAATATTTAATTTACATTATTTAATTTTTTTCGGTTCAACAAAATCCGAAAATGATCATAATTCCGACGGACCATATGTTATGTGTAGTTCAAATTTAAAACGAACGATCGAAGATAAATACGAATATTTTCTCAGTTATTATTTTTCATGGATGGATTTTATTCTAAATTCATTAATACCATTCTTAATTATTCTCATTGCCAATACAAGTGTCATGTATTCTGTTTGTAAATCTCATATTCTTATGAAACAATTAGGTTTAAGACAAACACGTTCACCACGTGATACACAATTAGCATATATTTTATTTGTTTCAACATTTTTATTTTTATTATTAACATTTCCATTACGAGTATTTACAGTAATTGAACCGTATTTAACATATCCGAAGGAATATCTAATATGCTTAGATGGTCTTTTGAGATTTTTATTGTATCTTGATCATGGTTGTGGATTTTATTTGTATACATTTACAGGCGAATTATTTCGTCGTGAACTGAGAAAATTCATATTCGAATGTTTGTTGAAATTATTTCGGCGACGATATTTAAATTGGTCCTATTTCGAATCTCGATATCAAAGCGAATTGAGTTATTCAAATGGTGCTGTCGGTGGTTCGCATGTTTATCATCCATCTCAACATGCTAATATTCCATTACGAGATTCGATTAGTAGTTATACGGGCGCCGGTATGAACAGTATCGGTGTTAAATCATCATTACATTCATTACAAACAAATAAAAATCGAAATAGTATTCTTTATCATCAATGTGCATATGCGAAACCAATACTAACGAGTACATTATCGACATCATCATCTCGATCAAAATTAAGTCCATTGACAGGCAAATTAAGTAGTTCGACGAAAGAAGAAAAACATGGTCTTGTTAAACGACATAGTTCATCATGTTTCGAGTCACAATATAGATCAGTACCAATACGAACGAATATGTCACAGAATCTTCTGACTACATTTGATCTTGATCGAAAGAGCGATATTGTTTGAGATAATTGTTCTCTATTTTTTTTTGTTATCTTCTCTTTTTTTTCTGTTTTCTTCAAGTTTCTTCCTTTTTTTCTAGCCGGATCCGATCAGTAAATCTCAAAGTAAAGAATTTTTCAAGAAAAAACAACGTGGTCGAAACAAACGAACAAGTGTCGGCGGAGGTGTTAGTGTTGGTGGTCCAACAACTAGCAACGCTCCGACTACGAAAGTATTTCCTCTTCCAACTTCAATCGCGAGTGCAAACGGTTTATTGGGTGCTGGTGAAGATCCAGCTCTTGTTGTTATTAATCCTCATCCACCAATGTTAAATCAATCGAAAGAAAAACGTACTAAAATCTGTTGTCTGTTGTAATTCATTCGTCGTTTTCTTCTTTTTCTTCTTTTTCAATGTTATGTGATTATATTGTTACTTGTAAATGTTCGAATATGTCATTGTCATTGTTCAATTGAATTATCTGTTGAGTAATACATGAGCATATTCCATTGGACAACTGCGAATGACAAAAATAACAGAAGGATTTTTGTTCTTGTTGTTGTTGTTGATGATGATTTCTTGACTGGAATGGTGAAACATTCGTTTTATATTGACTTTTTTTTTCATCATTATTAAATAAATTATCAATTGAGTTTTTTGAACACGAATAAATCAAAGGAAAAGTTAAATGAAGTGATCTGTCCTTCTGTTTTTTCATCCAGCGTTTAGCTTGTTTTTTTAAAAGACGTTTCTGTTGTTTAACATCTAACGAACCTGAATAACAGAGTTATTTGTGCTACTTTACTTGATTTCTTTTTACGTACGAACTGAAATTTGTAAAAATGAGTTCTCGTTGCGACTTTGTGGCTCATCGAATAGTATTTGCTTATATCGATTATCAGGCCCATTTAACAATGCACTCAAAACATTCATTTAGATCCGCAGGCGAAAAAAAAACAACAACAACAAGAAATATATTAATTTAGCGCTTTTCATTTTTACATAATAATAATAATAATGATTGATTATGTTAAACAAGGTTAAGAGAAGAATAAAAAAAATAAAGATATTACAAAGGAACAAAAAAAGGAAACAAGCAAACAGTAATGAATGATAAAGTGTATGTTGTTTTGTTTCGGATCTTAACAAAAAAGAACGAAATTGACTGCTTTTTGAAAGTTTCTTGATTTATTTATTTATTTATTTTTGTTGACGATTCAAAAATTAAACTAAAAGTAAACTTTGTTCAACCGTGGAGAATAAGTCGAAAAGCGTTGTTGATGATAAGCCATGAATTGTTAAGAAAACGTAAGAGAAATGTTTCGGTAAACTGCATCGGTGGATCATTATCGGCCTGAAATAACAAGAGAACAATCGTTTTTTTTATCTATTTCAATATTGAGATTGTCATTTACTTTGAGTAAACCGGTAACAACAATAAGAATACAGTTATCATATGTTGGTTGAATGTCCATCGTTGAAACTTTATGTTCAATCGTTTGAAACGTCAGTGAACGAAGTTTTTCAGCGATTTCTTGGGCACCTTTTGCAAAATCTGAATTATTGAAATTCATTATACCATTCACCGGTTCCTATTTATTTCGAAAGCAGAAGTTTTTTTTTGTTCCTTAGAGTAAAATCCAAACGAAAAAAGCTTACATAAAGTGCAGCAACATTTTCTCGAGGACCTTTATCGAATGCATTGTAATAATAATCAGCAAANGCTTTGCCGATAGCTTTATAATCACCCATGATTATTTGAAAAGTAGTCGAATATTTTAACTCTGAAATAAATAATAATGTAAAGCAAAAACAAAACGAGAGTCGAGTAGCAAATGTGTAATCTATGGATGAGTTGATTGAAAAAATTCTGAAGATATTAATCAATCAACAAAATGATCTCGAATCGATTATTTTTTATTTGCTTTGTTTTGTTTTTGTGACGAAATTTAACAAAAAAAAAGAAGTTTTTTTCGAAGGAAACTATCTAATCCGAGAGGCAGAACAAATACGACAATGAAAACAAACGATTTCATTGGCTAATGTTTACGATGAAAAACATCCACCCGCAATTTTCTCCTTAACGTGTACCTAAGAAATCGAAATGGGCAATGTGCAAAGTCCTTTTCTTTCGAACTAACTTAAATCAGTACGTAGAATGAATTTTTTTTCTTGAATCAGGACAAACAAAATCGAATTATCTTCTATCGACTAATCGATAGTGAGACTTAGTTTGTTGTCCGAAATGAAAAGTTTCTTGCTTCACGACGATCTTACATAGATAAAGAGTTTTCTATTGAAGAACAGACTGCAAAGCAAACATTCGATTCTATTTTTAGTTCATCATCGATTTATTTCCAAAAGAAAAGGAAACAACATCAAATCAAGTCTGTCGTTGCTTCTTTTGATCTTTCCAAAATTTATGAATACCAACAATAACGATACTAAGCGTAACGAGAAATGAACCGATTAAAACAAAACGATTCGATTTCACGTTCGTAAACAGATTCTGTAGACCAATAGCAAATATCATGTCCGATGATTGAGCAACGGAAATAATCGATGGATGTTCGAGTTTCATTGCACATTGATTAATTGTCGATGAAAGTACTTGAATAAGTGAAATCGATGCTGCAAGAAAATATTGCCATGTAAACATCGTTTGATTGGCATATTTCAGTAGAACAAATCGATTGTAGAAATGATAGCCGAGAAGTAAGCAAAGATTGAGCAATGAAAATTCAAGCATGATTATACTTTGAGGAATTTTTGAAACGATCAGTTTTTTATTGAAAACCATACTGAATGAAATCGAAAGCGCGCAAGCAAGAGCAAGACACAGGCCGAGTATGTGATAAGATGGATTCGATTCGAGATCGTTACTAATTTTCGTTTGATTTACCACCGGAGGAAATAAGAATGTCGGTTGAGCAACGAACACCACACCTGTTAATGTCAATATGATAGCTAGAACGATTGCTATTGATATACGTTCTCGAAAGACAATCATAGCTAGGATTGCTGTCCAAATGACTTGAGTATATCGACATGTTGTTAGATCAGGCAATGGAATATAAAGATAACTAGCATAGAATAAAAGTAGACCACTACAAGCGATGATTGTACGAGCAATTTGTAGACAAATTAGACTCGGTGTACCGTGAATAAATTTCATTTTTTTATAGAAAATAAATGCAAAAATAATCGATGTTTGTAAAACGAATCGAACGAGTAGAGCATCGAAAAAATTCACACGTAATTGTTTGATGAGAAAACCTGAACATGTAAATAAACATGAGCCAATAATCGCATAAAATATGCCCGTACATCGACGAGCTATTTGCAAACATGTCGATGATGTTGCTGTTTGATCTTGTTTAGTTGCATTTAATGTTAAAATCGATTCACATTTACTTCCAAATCGATAAAGTTTATCGTGAGGTTCAGTTGTTTCGTTGAATTCATTTGTGACAATCAATGGTTCGATCAACGGGTCAATTATAAGAATCTTATCGTTACCGTTCGATAACGATTCTGTACGAGTACTGTTTTCAGTAGTCATCTAGTTGAATAAATGATTTTTTTTATTATCTTACTTTCATATTGACTCTCTCTCCTTTTTTTTCTATCAGTCTAAATAAGATATCAAATTGCATATTGTGGTCTTTCGTTCTGTTTTTTTTTATTATTAATCTATCTTTTATTTTATTTCACTTTTCAACAGATGTTCTCGTCGATCTTTCCAAATTTTATATCCACCTACAATCAGAATACTAGTTAAGACTAGACTCGAACCAAGTAGAGTGAATCGATTGGATTTTTGTTGTGAAAATAAATTCTGTAGAACAATCGAAAACAAGATGTCCGATGATTGAACAACGGATATAATCGATGGATGTTCGCGTTTGATGGCTTTCTGTGTGAGAACCATGGGAATGAGTTGTAAAGTTGCGAGAAGTGTTGCATAGAGAAAATTCTTTGTGAAATAGATTTTGTTCAGATCGAATTTCAGTTGATTGCTTGTCGATAAAGTCCAAAAATGAGTTTGTTTTATAAGTAGAAGAATGAAGATCGTTAGAATAAAATAGAACATTATTAGACTTTGACGAATTTTTCGTTCGAGTAATTTTTTTGTTAGAATTATTGCAAGAGAAATCGAAATTGCACATAGAAGAGCAATGAACATGCCGAATAGACGCGTTCCATTGGATTCAATTGAAGATTTCGATAGTGTTTCGTTTGTAGTTCGTGTTTGAGAAAAGAGAAACGTCGGTTCAGCAACACAAACCACGCCGACTACCGTCAAAATACAAGCGAGAACAGTCGGTAGATTCATTCGTTCTCGAAAAATAATCGAAGCTAATACAATCGTCCAAACAACTTGTGTATATCGTATGGTTATTAAATCTGGCAGTTGAAGAAGTGACAAACCGATATAAAATAGAATACTAGCTGATGCAGCAATTAACGATCGGAATAAAATAAGTAAACCATGAGAATTCGTTGAAAACGGACTGTAACCTTTGTAGACAAGATATCCGATTGAAATTAATCCTTGAAAGAAAAAACGAATGAGAAAAACATCCAAGAGAATGACATCAAGTTGTTTCATGATGAAATTCGAACATGTAAACAGAAGAGAAGCTATGATTGCGTAGATAATGCCAGAGAATCGTTCGACATAGGACAAACATGAATTTGTATGATTGTAATGAACCGGTTGTTCATATTGATCGTTCAACGGCTGAATTAATGGATCGAGATTAGCTACTGCTTGTTTGTCTTTCAAATTTTCCATAGTGATAAATAACGCACGAGTACATATTCGAATTCTAATAAATCACAATCAAAAAGGTTATCATTGACGAACTAAATATCAATGAAAATGTCTGAGAAACGTATTGTATTTCATCTCAACTCAAATATAATTTTATTTTTCAGATAAATATCAATGATTAATGTCTCGATTAATTAAAAAGAATGAATAATTATCAAAACAATGCCACAACCACAAGACGAACACGCCAATGTAACAGCAGAAAACTCTCGATTTGAATACCGATGTACATCAGATTTCGTTTTATTCTAGCTCACAAACACACAAAAGATTGTAACTTCGTTGTTGGCTGGTGCCTGTGCAGGTAAAAGAAAAAAATAATTGTGCTGGTATTTGATCTGAGTAACATTTAGGTGCCGTTGCAAAAACAACGATTGCGCCGCTCGATCGAGCTAAAATTAATTTTCAAGGTAGATTAACATGAAATGCTTGATTGAAAATAAATTTGATATTCGTTTAGTCCGCGCCGATAAATTCAGTTATCGAAAATGTTTCAAATTTCTGAAAGAATCTTATAGAAACGAAGGTTTTCGAAGTTGGTATCGTGGAAATTCGGCGAATTTAGTTCGTGTAATTCCATCAGCTGCTATCAATTTCTCAGCACATGAACAATGGAAACGAATTCTTCATACAGATGAAGATGGGTAAGAACAAATCTTGTCCTTACAAGTCAATGAATGATTCAATTTAGAAAAACTCCCGGTCGACGATTTATTTCCGGGTCTCTCGCAGGAGCTACATCGGCTACTCTTACCTATCCACTTGATTTAGCGCGTGCTCGCATGGCAGTGACTAACAAAACTGTGTATGTGTCGATGGATGAATAAATAGATTGCATTAATCGATTTTCGTTTAGGTATAATAATTTATTTTCTGTTTTCCTAAGTATCCTACGAAATGAAGGCGTCACAGCTTTGTATCGAGGCGCACTTTTATCAATTATTGGTGTATTACCTTATTCCGGTTTTGTGTTTTTTACTTACGAATCACTNAAGCATATCCGTTTAGGTAAACAGTCAAAATACAAACAAATCTCGTTGCATCATTTTTGTTTTTNGTAATATTCATAGATTATTATTCTCATCGTCCAATAAACAAAGCCGAACGTATGTTGTTCGGTGCTATTGCTGGTCTAGTCGGTCAAACTGCTTCATACCCTTTCGATGTCATTCGACGTCGTCTCCAAACCGCAGCCGTCATTCGTCCCAATGAAGCATCGATGGGTGCTCTAGCAACAGCCAAGAAAATCATTCGCGAAGAAGGCGTAATACGTGGCCTGTACAAAGGCGTATCTATGAATTGGCTAAAAGGACCTATATCCGTCGGAGTGTCATTTATGACATTCGATACACTAGTTCGATTGATACGTCGATCGCCTGTATTTACTTAGAGTTAATTTTTTTTTGTTTTACGCTCTGGTTTTGTTATGTATTTTTTTTGTCCCTTTTGTTTCAAAAAGAACAAACACGAATGATAGTATCATTTTCTTTTCCAGATGATGCGCCTCATGAACAGTCAATCATTGAAATTTCTTAACCGTTCGATTGCACAACGGTGGCAATCGACGTACGACTCGAAAGATAACGATCTGATTCCTCCGACAACATGTTGCATGAGTAATTGTGCAAATTGTAAATGAAATCTTTTGCTATTGTCTTGCTGTTAAGTTGAGATAAGTTTTGTTTATTTATTTAATGTAGGTGTTTGGTTTACTTTTGCTGAAGAAATAGCTCAGAAATATCCAAATGCATCGATAGAAGTCATTGATGATGTTTTGAAGAAATATATTGACGATAAAAGTTTTCGCGAATTTCTCGAATTCGAAATTCAAATGCGATCCATTGGGAAAAAATAATTGATCTGTATTTTTTTCTTCTTTTTAAATATGTACAAAAAAAATCACTAACTGTTTGTTAGAATAAATATTTCGCTGTTTTTTTTTCTTTAATGACAGATAAAAATCGAATGATTAGCTATTGAAAAATCACGAAGTACAGAATCGAAACATGCGGAGACCGTTCATTGGGATGCTGATGATTCTTTTACAGGTTGTGCTTGTGCCGATGGTGGAGCTGTTAACAATTGCAAATCGGAATATCGTTGCTTCCAACCACGTAGTTCCTGTGATAAAGTTTCATTTTCTTGTTGTAATTGAGAAATCTAGATAAAAAGTTGCATAAAAAAAAGAAAGAACATTTGGTCGATGATGATTTTTACTTGTTTAACTAATTGATTTCGTTCTGAAGATAGATTGCCAACAAGTGAAGTCTGCCGATGACGACTACTGGCTGCATAACCTTTGTTCTTAAGAATACGTCGACGACGTTTAATAACCGTCGCATCCGCTGGTTTCATTGATTTTAATAGAGTATTTAGTTCTTTTACACTCATTGTCATGATTTGATGATCATCAATCTTCAATGAAAACATGATATTCGATTTTATTATGAACGAAAAACAAAAGATTTTATTAAACATACATGCATCGGATCNTCGGTTCGATCGAGATCAGTAAAATCCTGTTTAACAGAAGCCATATTGGCAAATCAAAATCTATAAAATAGAAATAGAACCTATGTGGTTTTTTTCAACTCGAAATTCAAGTACTATTGACGCATGAAGAAAGAAACTTATTTGTGCATAGGCACAGGTGGCTAAATAGAATATGCCTTGTCAGCAGAAAAAACAACAAAGTTTATAATTCATCATCATGCTGATATTGCATTCATTGATGATTCATTTTCATTGGCTGTTCGAAGCACCATCGAGGTTTTTTTCTGTATTATCTTAGGAACACTGTAAATAGATAAAACTGACTCATCATTTGAATACATGAAAAAAA
>JGI26536J50258_1002939_pt1 | contig 10566 bp, 10 predicted proteins | sample ThiBiot_750_plan_FD_50258 | JGI IMG/M metagenome (IMG submission 50258)
TTTTTTTTAACAAAAAGAAACAAAACAAACTCGTTGAATAATTTATTTTCATATTTATTTGCTCACCGATCGATCACGTATAACAAGCATATGCAGAACAGTATTTCCGTACGAATCTTGCATATTCGGATCAGCACCATGATCGATTAGATAATCGTAGATTTGTTTGTAACCAAACGCAGCTGCAAATGCTAATGGATATTCGCCGTAATAGGCATGAGCTGTCAAATCAAATGAATGTTTATTTTTGCGAATAAAGAAAAGCCAACAAAAATGAATCTACTTTCTGGATTGGCATTCTTTAAACTAATTAAATAGTTTGTTTCTTTATTCCGATTTGATAAACGAATTTTTCGTCGTTTATTTGTTTCGGTTTTATCTCGAGAAAAGAGACCGCCGACAACACGTTGATTAACATCGACACCATGTTTAACGAGAAGTTCAACGGAATGAATGTCATTATAAAAAATAGCAATATGAAGTGGTGTTTCACCTGAATTAAAAATCAAGAAAAATGTGATTTTCCTTGGAATTAAATTCTACCGATGACAGTTAATTGACGTGATTGATCTATTTTTAGTCCCGGACCGGTCGCATTCGAGCCTTTATTATTCGGTTCATAGTGATTATTTGTTAGATGATAATCTGTTTGCGATAAACGATGAAAATCGTGACTATTGGTTGCAACTGGTCGTCCGAAAACATCCAATAGTGCTGTATTCGGAATTTTAATGGCCTTGATTTTGATGAAAAACAAAATCGCAAATCATAATAAGAAAAAAAAGCAAAAGAAAAACATCGATTTACCATGCGTGTGCGTTTATGTGTGTTTTCCGAAAATATTTTCTCGTTTAACAACGATCAGAAGTTATGATGAATATATATATATATAATATAGAAAAGTGAATAGAAATTTGACGTTTTTCTCTCTCTCTCTCTCTTATTCAATTATAAAGAGTTTCCTTTCGATGTTTCCTTCAGTCTCTATGATATAGATGGAAAAAAGGAACACACAGAGAGAGAAAGCTTCAACATAAATAGAGAAAAAGTCAAAACACGAACGTCTCTTTCTCCCTCGTTTACCTTTCTTTTTTTTTTATTTAATACGCCGACAAAGTCCTATTAGGAAAAATCAAATCATTGCCGCATAGCTTTCTTTTTCTTCTTCTTCTTTTTTGACAGTTTCAGTTCTTTTCCTTCGTCATCTTCAATTCACTCAATACACTCGTAAAAAAAAAGAGCTGATGACGTATGATTTTTTTCCTTTTTTATTATTATTATTATTATTCTTGTGATTTAAGAAATGATTTCATTCGTTTAAATAGAAATACGAACAACACATAGACAAATCCTGAGAGAAATACACCGATAAACCATGCATAGACATAAATATGATCGAAAAGATTCTTCTCACGGATTTGATTCAATTGTAAACTTTGAATAAATCCGGGCATATTCGGAGCTATACCAATGAGAAGAGATACAATGGAAATCCAATTGATCGATTGAAAACTTAAGATTGAATGATCATCTGCATAGAGATCAACGATTGATAATTGACGAGATTTAATTATATAATAATCAGCGATTATGATGCCAGCTATAGGTCCTAATAAAGCTGAATAACCGATCAACCATGTGAAAACATATTCTTCGGAACTTGACAATAATTTCCAAGGCATAATTACGACAGCTAATAGACAAGTTATTAATCCACCAGTTTTAAATGAAATATATCGAGGTAGGAGATTAGCAAAATCATTGGCAGGTGAAACAACATTGGCAGCAATATTTACAGATACAGTTGCGATTAGAATTCCAAGCAACGATACAATCGAGATAATGATACGAACAGATGTCGAAAAAAATTGATGTGATGGTGAAGTGATAATCGACAGTAGATAAACAGGATCCCAGAGATTTCCTGAGACGTTGATGAGAACATCTTGAGCTGTACTTGTGATAACAACTGCCATGGTACTGAAGACAAGCATTGTCAATGGTAAACCGAGTGATTGACCAATGATTTGATCACGTTGACTTCGACCAAATCGAGTAAAATCCGGAATGTTCAATGCAAGTGTCGACCAAAAACCAACAGTACCTTGAAATAGATTTCAAATTCAAATCTATTATGATCTCGATTGATGAAAATCTTTACTCGTTAATGAAGGAATAAATATTGGCCAAAATTGTTGAAATGTTTGAAATTTCGATGGTCGATGTAACATTGAACCTAAACCTTTTGCTTTAATAACTAGCCAAACGAGTAGTACAGCAGCCATGATCAAGACAATTGGTGCAGCCCAATTTTCGAATTTTTTAACGGCTTCCATGCCGTAGAGAATAATAATGACATGAATCGATAGACATAGCAGAAATGTTAACCAACTCGGTATGGACAAGCCAAGGAATGTCCAATGATTACCTAGATTTGCATATCCAGGCCAAATTGCGATCATAAATGTTTTGAGAGCTTCACCGCCTAAATAAACATTGATGCCGAGCCACTAGAAGAACAAAAAAAAACGAGAGAAAAATTCATGAATGTTTTCGAGTTCAATGCTAACTCCGCATGCGACTAATGCTCGAAGCATGGCGGGCATATTTGCGCCCCAAGTGCCAAATGCCGATCGAGCTAAGACAGGAAATGGAATGCCATATTTTGTTCCTGGTTGAGCAATAAGTAAAATTGGAATGAGAATAATTAAATTTCCAAGTCCAATTGTAATCAATGCTTGAAACCAATTCATTCCACTTGTTATTAAACTTCCACAAAGAGCATACGTTGGTAGACAATGACACATGGATATCCATAATGCAGCATAATTCCATGTTGTCCACGTTCGTTGTGACGAAGGTGTCGGCGCAAGATCTTCACTATACAATCGACTATTCTGTATTTCAATTGAATCCATTTGTATATACAAATTTTCTTTTTCTTTTCTATTATATAATATGCATATATAAACACGTTTCTTCTTTTATTTCTTTTGTTGCTGTTCTTCATGTTATAGAAAAATAAATAAACTAAAAGCTAACCTTTAGTTTAAATCGAAAATCGAAAAAAGGTTATTATTTTCATTAAAGCTTTAGGCAAGAAAAAGAAAGAAACTGACATTTCTAGTATTATTATTATTATCATCATTCAACTAATGCCTTTGTTTTTTTGTTTTAAATAGGAACAGGATAAATTGGCTGTTGGCCATGAAGAACACGTAGAATATCTTCAATAGCTTTCGTACGTAGTGCACATTGAGATTCTTGAGTGAACCAAGCAGCATGAGGTGTTAATTGTATTCGATCGAGTTCGACTAATTTCGAGTCAATCTTGGGTTCATTTTCAATGACATCAAGTGCAGCATATGAAATTTGATCTGTTTGTAAACCTTGTATCAATGCTTGAGTATCGATCAAATCTCCTCGACTAACATTGATTAAGATCGGTTTTTGTTTCATTCGATTGATTGTATCAGTTGAAATGAAATGATAATTGGCTGATGACATTGGAATATGAAGTGAAATAATATGACATTGCTCAAGAATTTCATCGATCGATGAATTCGACGGCAAAATAGGATCATAGGAGAAAATTTGTTTAACAAACGGACGCATTTTATTTGCAAAACACGAACCAATTCGTCCCATGCCGATGACACCTAAATTTCTTGTATTTAAACTATGCAAATCTTGGCCAGCTATTTCATTATCCCAGATGTTTTGTTCGACTATTGAACGATGAAATATTGACAAACGTCGATGAGCAGCAAACAAAAGTGCAACTGCATGATCAGCAACTTCATTTGTTCCATAATCAGGTACATAGCAAACACGAATATTTCGTTTGTAACATGCTGGAACATCAATAATATCGAAACCAACGCCTAAACGTGTGATGACACGACATGATGATGAAATCGATTGAATGATTTCTTGAGTAAAAGGCGTATGAATTGTAATAATAGCAACGACAAGTGGATTGGAAATCTTCTCGAGAAGATCGGTTTCATCTTGAATTACACTTAATTCGTAATTCGTCGATGAGAGAAGATTTATTTCGATTGAATAATCTCGAAAACCGGGTTTTATCAAAAGAATCTGTTGCTTATTCATTTTTAATCGAATAAATAAACAAAAAAAATAAGGTATAGTCTCTATCTATCTTTGTTCTTATCAAAATAATTGAAAACCACGTTCGTATATTATCGAATATTCCCCCCATAGATTTGAGTTTATTGTCAATTGAAAAAAAAAACGAAGAACAAAACAAACGTAATCAATCTATATTTACAAAACCGTCCACCGGTATGAAAGGAAGAAAAAGAAACGCATGAAAACAGATCTCTACACGCACATAGCACCATGATTTCCCTATATTGTTAATTAGTTATTATGAAATTGTAGATCTTCACTCTGAAAAAATGAAAATGAAATCGTTCAATAGTAGAAATAGTTGAGAAAAAAATAATAAATCATGAGCAGCTGGATAATCAACGTTTTTTTGTTGAATATCCTACTTGAAGAATGGTAGGACATTGTTCAACGATTTTAACAAGTAAACTATCCGTATATTGTTCGAGATCTTTTAAACGTGTGTCACGTTTTTTGATTACATCAGTTTGATAGGCAATGACTTGAAGTAATTCCTTGTTGAAAGACAAAAAAAGCAATTTGATGAAATCAAACGAATGCAGTTGACATACTTCTTGATTGAGTGATTGAAGCTCTTGTCGTATGTTTGAATTAATCATCGTCGTCTGAACATTTGTATAACCGAGGACATTGAGAGGCTTTGTTTCGATTTTCTTTGAACCTTTTGGTGATTCTAAAAAGTTAAAACGAAAATGTCTTAATTGATGAGAATATGTGTAAAAATTACTTGTCAATTTAGGATCAACAACAATGTCAGGTAAAGCCGATGTTTGCGATCGTCTTCGGCCGCCGAAGAATTTGTTGTCTGTCTAAAATCAACATTTTGTTCATCAGAAATGTTCGAGAAAGGCAAAGCCGCGAAAATCGATGAGTCAATCAATAATAGCTACCTCGGAAGGTGATTCATCAGCAATTTCAATTCGAGGTATAACTCTACGTTTCGATGAGCGCATACTTGACATACGCTAAATCAAAATTTGACATCGTTTCGTTTAAGAACGAAGACGAGACAAATACATCGTACACGGACGTGCATTAGGCAAGCAGAAGCAACAAACAGAGAAGTACGTGACAGAAAAATGAGATCAATGATCGATTAAGATTGTGAAGTATGCGTGCATGGATGTATTTGTCCCGTCGATCAATCAAACTCACTTCTAATTTGCCCAGTAATTCATCGACATCGTCATCCGTTGAGTCTCCGCCTTCGTTCGGTTTGGTTGTGTAAGTCGATATTGTTGGCGTTTGAACGTCATCCGATTGAGAATTCGCAGGAATTGTTGGTGCTGGACGTTTTGTCTTTTGAATTCTATCGAAATAACCACCGAAATCGATTTCGTCATCGGTCGGTTGATCGTGAGTTTCTCTGATTGTCGACAAACCAAATGATCGATCGGTTTCATGGTCCATTGCGTTGCTCGTATCGGCAACGACCGTTGAACTACGCGTTCGTTCTTGTGTTTTCGGCGATTGACTTGCTGCTTTCGGTGCTTTCTTCTTCTTTTTCTTATTGTCAATTTGTTCGTCAGCATTCATATCTTGTTGAAATGGATTTGTCGTTGAAGAATTCGATACTTCATCGGTGCCGTACATCGATGCCGAATCGAGAATCGATGAAGTTTCATAGTCCGATGTTATCGATCGATGTGTCGATTGAGGTGTGCCCAAATTCGTCGTGTAACTTCTCTATTTCAACAAAATTCATTCACATACACACATACACATCAATCTCATCGATCATTTCTCTCCGAAAAACAAAACAACAACTACTACTACACAGACGCATATCGCACACAAACCTTTTTCTGTTGATCGCCATTGTTATTGTATGCCATGCTATTTAAGGAGACATGAGAGCCTGTAAATGATGTTGTCTAGAAATAATAATTGATTGATTTTTTTTTCTTTCTTTAATCTGATTTCTCTACTTCTGATGAGTCTTCTTCGAGAAAGTCTCCGCCCAATTTTCGACGTTGTTCAGCTAACTAAAAACTCATTTTGGTTTTATTCGTTCGTAGTTCGTTTTTTTTTTAACCTGATTGCCTTCAGCATATTTGTCTTTTCGATGTTTTGCAATATTTAGTTTACCTGATTAACAATTCAATCAGAATTATTTCGATATATTGATATTTATCTTTTACTTAATGAATGTTTGATATCCTTGAATGACGAATGCTTTTTCTTTGTTGCTAAATCGAGGACACTGCCAGTTGTATCGTTTTTTGAATAGAATTGTAATTGAACTTCGATTTCGCCTCGTTCTTTATCGATTTTTCCGTCTCGATTCGTCAGTTTATACCAACTAGTAAACAATTTTCAAGTCAAATCAACTAACAGACATTGATTTACCTCGTATGCACACGATCATAATCTTGTAAATTACGTAGAGAAACAAAAGCACGACCGATAAAATCTTCTTTAGTTAGTGAGCTTTTGTGTTTATGATAAACAGTTAATTTTACTGTTGCATCATCGACAATCGGCCTAAAACGAATTAATCGGGTTTTATTTCACCTCCCTCGACAAAAAAAAACATGATGAATTTACATATCACATTGCTCATGCCATTCAGGCGCCAATGTTTTCTCGCAAACTTCAGTTCCGAATTTCTCCTTGCCCATGGCAATCGTACAGAAAGCATTGATGCCTTCACTTTTGCCTTTATCATACAAATTTCGAGCTCGAAGAACTAAAACGAAAATCATTCATGTTCAATCTACTTCCTTTCATTCAAAGACATAACCTACCGGTACAACTACAATAATTTGGGCTTAACGACGCTTTCGACGACATGATGAGTATGTTCTGTGTTTTTTCTTATCTCGAAAAAATAAAAAATATTATGTCGATATGAATCAGTTGTTTGGTATGCGTATATATACACCTTTACGTGACACATTTATATTATCGAATAGATGAGAAAAGAAAGAAAAAGAACTTTTATTTCGCTTTTACTTTCTCTCAAATCAGTGACCGCTATTACAAAACAATCAAGAGAACTGATCAGCCAACGCATTTATGTTTTAGCAACGAAAAAGAGAAGAAGAAGAAGAAGAAGAGAAGAAAAAAAACGCGAATACATAATGAGTCACTTCTTCGACTAACAAGAAAAAGCATAAAATCTATGTAGACATTATGTTTAATCCTTTATTGCCAGAAATACATAACAAGATACTTGTCAAATACCGTCCATGAAATAAGAATAAGCTTGTTGATCGAACGTGATCAATATCTAATTAGCACGCGAGAGGGATCGGCTACCTCAACTACGGACATCTATCGACCTATGAAATCTAATTGGATTATTCATTCAAGCCAATAATAGCTGAATTGAAATAAAATCTGTCAACAAATTGTTTATTTTTTCAAACTACTCGTTCCATTTGAATTCATCTGTCAAAAGTTAATGTGTAAATTGTTGAATTACATTTTTAGATGTTTCCTTTTTTGAATGAATTCCTATTCCGCTAATGGCTCAGACTAATCATGTCATTTTCACCACCCAATTATACACTCTCAATTATTAGTTATAATCCTCTTGCAGGCAAATCATCTCTATGTAAACGTTTAATTGATTCAAATGTCGATAATTATAAAACATTTTTACTTACAAATACACACGCAAATTCATCGTGGTTCTATTGGGGCTCAATTAAACATCGACGTTTAGATGAAAAACGCGAAGGTATTTTTCATCTCATTGAACATTCATCGATACATATCGATGAAAAAGAATTTATCGATAATTATATAAAACGTCTATCGAATTTAACATTTCGTATCGAAGATAAAAATCTTCCCAAAGACAAATTACATGTCGATGCATTTCTTTGCATCTACGATTTATCATTAAGAAAATCTCTATCCGATTTTCTTATACTTCTTCATGGTCTATTGAAAACTCGTCGACCATTAATTATAATCACAACTAAAAATGATCTCGTCGATAATCAACTCAATCGTGCACAAGTATTCGAACAATCGATACATCATTCATTTTCAACCATTCCAATTCTACATACATCAGCACATGAACATGTGAATATACAATCTGTACTTGAATTAGCATTATATGCATGTGATGAATTAACGAAAAAGCATTTCTATAAAAAATACTATCCACCAAATTATGTTGATGCGTATAAAAATGAACAATCATTGAAACATGTCATACAAACCGAATATCGAGCATTGTTAAATCGTCATGTGCCGGATTATCGAATCGTTTCATGGGAGAAATTCTATGATCGATGGCAACATCATACGAGTGTACAGACATTTATCGATATGTTCGGTAAATATCAAGCGAAATGTGTTTTCGACGAACATATCGAAGAATTAAAACGATTGTCAAGAGAAAAACTCATCGATGAACGATTAATTCCAATAATTGAATTGTTAATACCGGATCATAAGACAAAATTATCAAGGTACAGTAAAGCCATACGTAATCCTACACAGTATACAGATTCGAGAGCTTCAGTGTGAAATCCTGCAGCTTATATAATTTAGACGATATTTTTAAAAAGTTCTTAGTAATTCACTAGGTTCTTGTCTTTCGTTTGTCTAGAAATTGGGATTATGTACGTTTACAAATGCAAAAACATCCTCGCTATTCTTCAACTGTGATATCATCATCAAAATGGTCAGATGCCGAACGTAATAATACGAATTCAACCAATTCACTCGTCATTCCTGATGATCTACTTGAAACATGCGAAGCACGTTTACGTTTCGAAGCCTATCTTCAAACACGACAAATCGAACAAGTTCGTCGAACGAATTGTCGAGCTTTTTTCGATCTTCTCAATCGATTTTCTCAAGCCGGCCTCATTCATTACGGCGATTCGTTCGATAAAGATTGCGTTTATTTTCTCGGACGAGAATCTTACGAATCGCTGAATTCGCACGATCGTCTACGTGTTTTCGCTCTACATCAATCGTATCTATATCGGTTGATTTGCTTGAATTTCATCGAATTATTATTCGAATCATTCGAAATCTTCGTTAAAACATTCGAACAAATGAATTTAGCCACGCAAAATCATTTCTCAAGTGAACAACTCTCGAATGGAACCATCGACGATATATTCGAAAAGGAAATTCTCGAACAAATCAAACACGATCAACGATATCAAGCGTTGAACAAACGTGACACGGATCGACATCGTTTGATCATGTGTCATTGTCATTTTCTCTATGATTCAATTTACTATCCGTCAATGAACATTCCTCAACTTGTCAAACAACGTCGACAATCATTTCGAAAACGTCAGCCATCGATCAATTCGATCGAGGAGAATTTTTGCCCGTACATGATGAGAAAATGTTCAACGACGGCCATTCAACAACAACAACAAATCAACGATGAAAATCCGAAGAAAAAACTCGATATCATCTGTCCAATGGAGAGTCATTGTGCTGATATGAGAATTGTTCAAGAGATTGTTTTGAGATTGAAAGGCAAACATCGAAATAAGAACGTTCTGATTTGTGGTCTTGATGAACAAGCAAATTATTGTTTGAAACGGTTGTTAAATGAATTGATCGATTTCGAAATGCATTTTTTTACTTTAAAAACATGGAAAAATCAAACGATCGATGGTTGTTTATTGTTGAATGAGAATGCTCAAGAATTATTATCACAAAAACGATTTCAAGTCAATCTTGAACTTTTGCCAACTGTTTCATTGAACGAACAAACTCTAGTCGATATGACCACGGATCAATTACGTTCGACAGTCGAGAAACTCTTTTCGAACGATGAAATTCTCACGAATAAATCATCGAAACCGAATCAACTTCGAATTCTCATTGTTTTTATGTGCGGAAGTGAACGAAATGATGTTGAAGTATTTTTCTCTCAATTATCAACGAGATTTTCGTTAACAGTTGCCAATCAATCGACATTTATTATCAATGCATTCCTCAGTCGAGCAAATCGAAAAGTAAAAACAAAAAGAAAAAAAAAAGACTAAACACGACTTCGATTGGATAATTTAGATTGAACTTGTGCCGGTTTCATTTCATTCATTATTCTCCGTACAATTAACGGATTTCAATGGTGTGATTCTTTTCTCCGAACACGAACGACAAGCAGCACAAAATACAATGCTGTAAGTTGTCGATGAATTTGACCTTGATGGTTTTTTTTTGTTTTTCATTTCAACACATCGTCGATCGATGATAATGATTAATAATCGTTTGATAACCATGTTTAGATATTTGGATAAACATATTCGAAAGAAATTTTCGGAAAATCTCGATAAAAAACCGCCGCTAATCTATCGACTTTCGTGTGTCAAAGATCCGACACAATCGAATATTGGCAAATATTCGAACGCAATGTCAATCGACGATCATTCGATCGGAACAATTCGAAATTTTCTCGAATGTAAACAACACAAAAAAAAA
>JGI26536J50258_1002945_pt1 | contig 10554 bp, 9 predicted proteins | sample ThiBiot_750_plan_FD_50258 | JGI IMG/M metagenome (IMG submission 50258)
AGGCTCCTAGCGAAGGGGATCAACCATTCGCGTCGTCGCCTTTCGCGCATCCCATCCCGCAAAGCCACCGCCGCGCCAGCGGAGATTTATTCAGCGCTTCCTTAAAATTGCTGCCCNCGCATCCGGCTGACCGGGATCACGGGCAGGCGTGCGGTCCATGGTTCACGATAGAACTGGCTGCCATCAAGGCGTTATTCGCTATCTCCCNATGCGTGAGGCCGTCAGTTCTATATCAGCATCCTTCCAGGCCTTTTTGAAGCGTGCCTCGATGACTTCCGCTTCGGCTTCCTTCTTCTGGGCGCGCAGGGCCTGCAACAACCCGAAAAGGGCCCAGCCATTTTCACGGTTGCGTTGCAGGTCGTTCCAGTAGACCGTTTCCGCCTCATCCGGATATCCCGCCTCGATCAGGATGGCGCCCAGCGCGAGCCGCGGCGGATAATGCCATTCCGCGGGTTCCGTATAAACCAGCGCGTCCTCATAGCGGACCGCACGTTCAAGATGCGCGATGGCCGAATCGAATTTGCCGCGCGCGGCGTCGATTTCACCGGCCAGCACTTCGGGAGCGATCCTGAGCACCGTTCGTGTCGTGTTCTTGGATAAGAGTGCGCCGTCCAGGCCTGGATCCTTCATGATCTCGCGCAAACTTCCCAGTTCCTGATCGGCCNTGGGGAGATCNCCNGTTGCCACGAATGCGAGGCCCCGGACATANTGCCAGATCCCGTTGAGGAACAGGTTCGTNGCGGGAGGCGAGGGCTCATCGAGTATCTCCTGCCAGTGCCCGAACCTCGCCAGAACCAAATAAGGCACCATGCGGAATTTGGCAGTGAGGGGTATTGCCTTCAGCGTGGCATCGTCTATCTTGCTGGCGGTCTGGCGGGCCATTTTGATCGCCATGCCACTTCGGCCGCTTGCCGTAGCAGAAAACGAAAGAAAATCGATGTTATGAGGATAATAGGCCATAGGGTACAANCCCTGTGCCTGGCATTGGGCGATGTAGTCCTCGTCGGCCGCTATTGCCAACTCGTTGCTTTTTATCGCATCCNTATAACGGCCCACTCGCTGATAGATATGCGATGGCATGTGTATCATGTGCCCCGCTGCGGGCATCAGCGGAAGCAGGGCGTCCGCGGCTTGCTCCGCGCGCTCCGGCATGGCGGTCGGCTCCAGCAGGTGAATCTGCATATGCAATGCGGCCGGGTGCGCGGGATGGCGACGCAGCACGTCCCCGGTCAGCGCAACGATCTCGGCCGTTCCCTCATAGGGGGCTCCATCACGCATCCAGTATCCCCAGGGACGAATGTCCATTACTGATTCCACATAAAGCATCGCGATATCGGGGTCAGCGGGAAAACGCCGATGCACCGTCCGCATTGCCTGCGCATAGGCCTTGTCATTGGCCGTGCGCTCTGCGGCATTGCCCGAATAGCGTTTCTCCAGTGCGATGATCAGTGCCTGCTCCCTTTGCGAGGCCGATCCCATCAGCGATTTCGCCTTCTGCACCAGCTTCAAGGCATCGGGTTCAACCGTGGGATCCATTGGTGCGTTTATATTGGGACCCAGTACCAGCGCCTGGCCCCAGTACGCCATCGCCAGCACGGAATCGAGCCGTGCGGCTTCGCGGAATGCACGCCCCGCTTCGGCATGGTTGAACCCGTAGGCCAGGTTGATGCCCTGGTTGATGAAGAGCTGCGCTCTTTTATTTCGCGTGCTGACCGGGAATGCATGAGTCCCGAGGTTCTGCAGCCTGGGCGCCATTTGCCCATCCGGTCCCGGCTGATTCGCCATGGGGGAAGCTTCATAATGCTTGTGGGTCGGGCCTTGCGCCGCAGGGGCCTGGCGTTGTTCGCCCGGAACCGCGTCGCGCGCTTCCGAGGATGTACCGAAAACACTTGCCCCAACCAGTACCAGTCCCATTATCAGGGAATTAAAAGTACGGGATTCCATTGCGTCTCCTTGAAAGTATTTTTGCAATCAAAAGGGTATCTTTGTCTATTGTCCAGATTCCGCGTTCTGGCAACTCTCCGCCGTGGTGGGATCGATTACGGACAGGATGCGGGAAACACGATTTGCGGGAAAATTTCCTTGCTCGGCGTGAGCTCTTATGGCCGTCTCGTCGGGCGCAATGTAGACGCAATAAATCCTGTCGCCGGTCACATAGCTCTCCACCCACTGGACTGGAGATCGCATGCTGGCAAGCACACTGCATGATTTTTGCGAAATGGCTTGCAGATCCTGCGCGGTGAACGAGCCTGCTTCGGGAATTTCACGTTCAATGATGAATTTGGGCATGTATGCCTCCTATTTCTGGTTGATATGNTTAAATATGACCAGTCGTTTTAATAAAATGGAAAAAAATTAGCGAGATTCAAGGGGCNTGNTGAGGCCTGAANAAGTCGCCGAGCAGATCCTGGCAGCACTGCCTGACGGGCCCGGATGATTTTTCGATTTTCGCTCTCAGCAAGGCTCCCTGCCAGGTATTGACCAATAAATCGGCCATGCCCGCTGCCGGTTTGTCTGTTCTAACCGTGCCTTGCTGCTGCGCCTTGGCCAAACCGGATTGCAGCAAATCCCGATAGCGGTTAACAGCCATCTGGAGGGATTGCTGGCAAAGCGGGCTGGTATCCCCGATCTCGCCCATTAGATTGCCAAGCAGGCAGCCCCCCTTGAAATCGTTTTTTTCCAGNTCCGCGACAAGCTCATCGAAGTAACGCTGTATCGCTCCTAGTGCGTCCGTCCCGGATTGTTGTAAATGAGTGGTCAGTTGGATGATAAAGGGATCCACGTAATGCTGGATGACCTTGGCGCCAAAATCTTCCTTGCTCTCGAAATAATTATAAAAAGAGCCTTTGGGAATATGCACCGCATCCAGAATCTCCTGGAGCCCGGTGCCGTGGTAGCCTTGCCGCATGAGCATGCTCACACCTTGATTCAACAGGTTGTCCCGGTTCGATTCCTTTTTCGCAGATCGAGGCATGGGAGAATAATACGACTGGTTGTCTTTNTTTGTCAATTGCTTTTTGCTCGATGATTTGAAGCAGAGAATGCGAAGAGAAACAGGTACGAGGCGGTGGATAGGTTTATGGAAAAGGACTGCAAGCCGCAGCGAGAGTATCGGCGAACACGGAAATGCCAGCGCGCCGGCCGCCTGAACAGGATTTGATCGATCAGGCCGTGCGCCGCTGCAAACTCCGATGGGGGAGGAATTCGTGACTGCAATGGTTTCCTCCTTCTTCAATCAGAATTGAAATTCCTTCGGGTGCGAAGGAGGTGTCCGATTCGAGGCGAAGAAACAGATCGTCCAGCCGGGCATTTTCCGTCGGATCTCCGCTCAGGCCGAACAAGTCTAAAAGTTGAGGTTTTTTCACGGGGTCTCCATAACATTGCGTGNGATTATCAACAAATACCAGCTCCTGCAGATACCATCCACCCCCGCTTCCTTGCGCTTTTCCGTCATCCGGGTTGTGCTGGTCTTGCGAGACCAGCCAGACATGACGATCCGGAAGCGCGGTGATTGGACGATACCGAACCCGGATCGGGAAGTCGTAAAGAAACGGTCAAATATCGGTTAAATTTCGAGGGNGGGANCAGTTTCCGCCCGGATCGGTTGCCCATTCCCATCATTGGGAGAATAATCCGGATGGGGAATGTTGCTTGAGCCGCCAGCCTTGCCGGCGTGGCGCCCCGGATAATCTGAGTTCATGCAGGAGCTGTCTGGAAATGCGAAGGCCTGGCCTGTCCATAAACATGCAGGAACGCAGATGCGAGGATAGAATTGGCCGGTCAAGAAAAAGGAAAAAAAGGGGATGGCATGAGTCAGGTGAGTGAACCGNGAGAAAACTGCTGGCAGTTTCATGCGTTTCGGCTGGATAAGAAAAATGCCACCTTATGGCATATTGACGAGGTGGTCCCGTTACGCCCCAAGAATTTTTCAGCGCTGTGCTATCTGGTCGAACGGCATGGTCAACTGGTGACCAAGGATGAGTTGCTGGATGAGGTATGGCAAGGCCGCTGCGTAGGGGATTCGGTGCTGAAAGTCTGCATCAACGAGCTGCGTCAGGCATTAGGGGACGACGCTCGCACCCCTGCCTACCTGGTAACGGTGGCACGCCGTGGCTATCGATTTATTGCTCCCGTTACCGTACCTGCATTACGGCCGGAAAGAGAGGAATACGCCCCGCGCATCCCGCCCGGAAATGGTGACCGGGGCCACTCGTTCATCAGATCCGGCTGCCGGATTCTCCGGGATATGCCCAGGACGCAATTGACGGCTGCCTGGCAACGCTCCCTGGAACACTCCCGCCAGATCCTGTTCCTGGNAGGCGAACCTGGAATCGGCAAGACCACGCTTATCGAGATGTTTCTGGAGGAGATTCGCCATCATGCTCCNATGATCCTGCGCATGCGCTGCGTCAGGCACCTGGGCCAGGGCGAAGCGCTGCTTCCGGTGATCGAGGCCATCGAGAAGCGTTGCCGCGCAGCGGAAGGCGCCGGATTGATCGGGCTATTGCGTCGCCATGCGCCCATCTGGCTCGCNCAATTGCCATCANTGCTGCCGCCGGTGGAGAGAGAAGTTCTCCAGCGCGAAATTTTCGGCGCCAGCCGCGAACGGATGATACGGGAAGGGTGCGANCTGCTGGAAGCCATCGCCCGGGAGGCGCCTTTGATTCTCGTCTTCGAGGATCTCCACTGGAGCGACCANGCTACCCTGGATTTGCTGAGCCTGCTGGCCCAGAGAGACGAACCGGCGCAGCTTTTTGCAATAGCCAGCTACCGTCCGGCCGATGCCAGCCGGCAGGCTCATCCGCTTGTTTCGATTCACGAGGAGCTGGTGTCGCGCCGCATAGGCTCGGAGGTTGTCCTGGAGCCATTTTCCCTGGACGAGGTGAACGATTACCTCTCCCGGCGCTTTCCTGGCATTCGCGTTTCGCGCTCGATTGGCGAAGCTCTTTTCCGCCGTACCAGCGGGCTCCCTCTGTTCGTTTCCGATCTGGTCGAATATCTGGTGGCGCAGCACCCGAACTGGCCCGTTTCTCACGAGCCCATGGCCGAGAAAGGATTGCCGCAAGGCATCCACCGCATGATCGAAAGCGAGATCGGGAGGTTGAGCCCGAATGAACAGCAAATGCTGGATGCCGCCAGCGCTATCGGCGCTCATTTTTCCGCGATATTGCTGAGCTCCGTGCTCGGCATGGAACTGGCCGAGGTGGATCGCTGCTGCGATGGGCTGGCTCGGCGCGGCCAGGTATTGCTTCGGGATGGCATGGAGCAGCGCGCCGACGGCAGCGTTGCCGGCAGCTATGCATTCCGCCATGCGCTCTATGTCGAGGTGCTCTATCAGCGGCTTGCTCCCGGACAGGCGATCCGGCTGCATTTCCGCATAGGCGAGGCGATCGAGCGGGAAGGCGACAAGCAGGATCTGACGCATGCAGCGCAGGCCGCCCTGCATTTCGAGCGAGGATGGGACTGGAGCCGGGCGATCAGCTATCTGGCGCAGGCGGCTGCCAGATCATCGCAGCGTTTTGCCAATCGGCAGGCCCATGATTATCTTGCGCGCGCGCTGGCAATGGTCGAGCGTTTGCCGGCGGAAGGCCAGGCTGAGACCCGCATGAGCCTGCTGAAGCAGTCATCGGCAATCAAGCGCTCGATGGGGGAAATGGCGGGAGCCAAGGCGGATCTCGAGAATCTGCTTGCCTGCGCCATCGCCTCGGGAGACCTGAGAAACGAGGTCACGGCGTTTCTCGAACTGAGCCGCATCCTGGCCTGGATGGACAGCCGCAAATGCCGCGAACGGGCCGAACAGGCGCTGATGCGTGCCAAGGTCCTGGGAGACCCGATTCTTCAATCCATAGCGGAAGGCATATGGGGCGGGATGAATCTTCTATTTGGTCCATGGCGCCCCGAGCATGCGCGTGCATGCTACCACGCCATGGAGTTGGCGCGGGCTACCGCAAACCCTCTCGTCCTGCACTCCCGGCTGACGCAGCATGTTTATATCGAAACGCTGGCCTCGCGCTACCGGCATGCCTGCCTGACGGCTGAAGAGGCCCTGGCCCTGTCGCGTACCNTGGGCGATGGCTATATGTTCATGATCGGCCACTATTATTATGGCCTGGCTTTGCTGCATTCCGGCGACTGGGGAAGGTTGCGGGAAATATCCGAGGAAAGCCGGCGCGCGTTCGAACGCAACTGCGACGACGCGAGCCTGCCNCTTCGCCTGCATTCCCAGATTTTGACAGCCTGGCTCCATGTGGAGGCAGGGGATTTTGAAAGCGCGAGGGTCTTGTGCGAAGAGGCACTGCCTCAGGATGCCGGCCGCTGGGCACTCTTTATCCGNATTCATTTTGCAGCCATACATGGCCGGGCGCTGCTTGGGCTTGGGGATCAGAAAGGAGCAATCCGTTGTTTCGAAGTTTTTTTCCAGGCCGAGCAGGACGAATCGCTGCCCATAGCCCGCAATTATTTTTTTCCGGCGTGCCAGGGAGTGTGCGAAGCCTGGCTATCCCTGGGNGAATTTGGAAAGGCTCGCCATTATGCCCTGCGCCTGCATGAATTCTCGGCTGCCGCTCCCGAACGCAGCTATCTTGCCATCAGTCTTGTCCTGCTTGCCGCTATCGATCTAATGGAGGGATCATTGGATGAGGCGGATATCCGGCTCGCCGAGGCGCTCGGGATCGTGGCCGANGCCGATATCCCGCTGGCCGCCTGGCGCGTTTATGGCGCAGCCGAGAAATTTCACGATTTGCGCGGCCAGGCAGAGCTGGCGAGCCAATTCCGGTTCAGAAAGCGGCAGGCGATAGAGCAACTGCTCGACTCGCTTCACGAAGCCGATCCCCTGGGAGAAAGCCTGCAGGGTTTGAAGGATATCTCATTTCCAGCCACCCAGAAGAGCAGGGTTGATGCTTCGCCCGAGATTCCTGAGCGGGGGCAGCGGCGCGGGCTGGTCGCCATGCATCCGGATGCCGGTTGACTGGCATTTCCCTGGTGCTGCAGATGTGTTTCTGATGGGTTGCGTTTCACTCCANCCATCCTACCGTTGCNACCGCTGCTGCCGCTGGTTTCAAAATAAAACCCGATTGGCGCGCGCCGTTCGCGCGANAAATGCCGCCAACATATTCCTCGCCTGGCGGCAGTGAATCGAAGCAGGNGCTTGAGCTGCGGGCTGTCATCTTCTGGCCGCCATTCTTCAGCCGGGGCAACGGATGATTTGCTTTTTTCGATTTTACGGCTATAAATACAATAACAGCTCTTTATAAATGTAGGCGCCGGCGCTGATACAACACCGGCGGCGCTTCCAATTCCAATAACCGGGAAATCGAAAAAATGCCACTGAAATCCTATGGAGTACTGAAGGGCCGCCCCGTGGGCCGCCAACTCGGCTCAGGCGCCAATCCACACTACCAGATCCATATCGTCGATGACACTACGCACTANCGCATTGCAGTGAATGTGGCTTCGCAAATGGCTCCCTCCGAGCTTGAATTTCTGGTGGACTCGCGCTTCGATCATCCGATCCTGGCCGAGCTCGCCAACATACCGCTGGGGTGGCTTGCGCTTCCACCGCGGCCTGGCGGTCTTGCGCTGGATTTTATCCGGGGAAATCTGCTCGACCCGCGCGATATGCGCGTGCTCCCGTTCAATGTTCCGGGTCCCGACAACGATTTGAACGAAAAAATCGACCAGTTCGTGCAGCGCGCGATGGCCGATGAAGATGCGCAGATGTATGCGTTCGGCGAACGCTGGGGACCGGAGAACAATGTGACAGACAAGATATTCGGCTTTGTTCCTGGCAATGGCGTTCACGACATTCATATGAACCAGGGTAATGCGGGGCGTTTCGTAGGGGATGATGGCGTGTACCAGGATGGCGCGCTGATGTTTCATTTCCCCAGGACCAGCCAGTGGGTTGCCGTATTCCTGAAATTCCAGTCCCAGACCTGGCACACCGATGACAGGACCGGGCACCAAACCCGGGCGGCAACCAGCGGCCCGCCTTCGGACCGGAATATCGTATCCAATCCGTTCATCCCTGGCGGGCAGCCTGGCCCGGAAATGCCGGATGGGGCGGTCCGCATCGTCGCTGCGCTGGTCAACAGCATGCAGTCGCCCGAAATCGAGTTCGTCACGCTTCTGAACACTACCCCTGAAACCATTCCGCTGGGGGGATGGCAGATCGCGGACCGGGACAAGAACAGGATGAGCCTCGCGGGTTCCATCGCGGCTGGAGAGACTCTGCGGATACAGCTGCTGCCGCCTGTTTTCCTTCCCAACAAGGGCGGGATCATCACGCTTCTGAACGATCGCGGGTTGCGTGTGGACGGCGTGGCCTACACCGGCGCCCAGGCAGGCAACCCGGGCTGGACGGTGAAATTCTAGGGAAGCGCTGAACAAGTCTCCGCCGACGCCGCGGCCCGGCCTGAGCCGGGCCGCATACGATATTGCACCTCAGCTTTTGCCGCGATGCCCCGATTTTTCACGCATCTGGTTCATCTGCTCCCGCTGCGCATCAGTCAGAATATCCTGGATCTCCCCCCGTACCTTGCTGCGCTGGACGATCAGGTCCGCCACCAGNTGGCCGCGTTCCTGCGCCAATGCTGCTACCTGGCTGCTATCGCTCTTGCCGCTGCGGGCCAGTTGCTTTAGCGCCTTGCGGTTGGTTTGCATCTTTTCCCGCAGGTTGGCTCGCTGGGGTTGCGATTTTTGCAAAACCGCCTGGACCGAAGAGCGCTGTTCCGCCGTCAGTTTGAGGCGATCGGTCATCCGGTCCAGAAATTTTTCTCCTCCGTGCATGCCTTCTCCTTTCATTCCGGAATGCCTGCCATGGTGGCAGTCATGCCAGGTTTTGGTCGAATTGCTGTTGTCCGGGCCGGGAGCGGCCAGAACCATGCTGCTTGCCAGCAGGCCGCTGATCAATACGATTTTCGCGATGGATTTCATGAGCTGATGTCTCCTAGAGGTCATTTGCCAGATTCCACCGTGATAGCGTGATAGTCACGCAGTGCCCACGGTGTGAGCAAATAATAGAACCGGGGCATGTCAATGTGGGTGAGGGAAGCGTAAAGTTGTGTAAAGAAGCGGAAAGGCGCTTTATTTGACCGAGATGGTTTGGCAATATCCTTCTACAGCAAGCCGGAACAATCCATGGAACCTACAAGACGATGGCGCGCATACTCCTGGCCGATGATGACACTGAATTAGGCGATATGCTGGCCGACTATCTCGGCAGGGAAGGCTTCGAGGTCGAACTGGCGCATGACGGCAGCACCGCGCTGGCCAGGGCACTGGCCGCTGAATACGATCTCCTGATACTCGACATCATGATGCCGGGCCGCAACGGCTTCGACGTGCTGCGCGAGTTGCGCACGCATTCCATGCTTCCCGTGCTGATACTGACAGCGCGGGGGGATGACGTCGACAGCATCGTGGGGCTCGAACTCGGAGCCGATGATTACCTTGCCAAGCCGTCCAACCCAAGAGTACTGGCGGCGAGGATTCGCGCGATTCTGAGGAGAGTCGAAGCGCAAGCCGAGTCCGGCGGGGATGGAACCCCGGGCAGGATCGCACTGAATGATATTGTCATCCATTCCGGTTCGCGTGCCGTGGAATGCGCGGGCAAGCCCCTCTCCATGACCAGCACCGAATTCAGTCTCCTGCATGTGCTGCTCGATGAAGCCGGCAATGTCGTTTCGAAAGCGGTTTTGTCCGAGCGGGCGCTCGGCCGCAAATTGAGCCGTTATGATCGCAGCCTCGACATGCACGTGAGCAATCTGCGCAAGAAACTGGGACCGCTGCCCGATGGCCAGGAACGGATCAAGACCGTCCGGGGCATCGGTTATATTTATTCCCGGGCATGATGGTCCTCGCGGTGCATAAGCTCTTCTGGAAAATATTTCTCTCGTTCTGGCTTACGTTGATCATCTTCACCGGCGTGCTGATGTTCGCCGCTTCCAGCTATCTGGAACATATACGGACGCAGCAGGATATCGGCAGTGTCCGCTCCCGCCTGTCGGGCTACCTGGAGCAGGCACGGGCGGTCACCCAGCAAACAGGTGTTCAAGGGCTGAGGGAATGGCTGGAACACCTGGACCGCAGCGAAGCCATACCGATCTTTCTGATAGATGAAAAGGGGCAGGATCTGCTCGGGCGGGACGTACCGCCGGATATCATCGCGAGAATGGAGCGCAGGCGCGAGTATGCTGGACGCATGGAACGGAAGCGGCACCGGCATGCGGAGCCCATTCTGCTGGCGGATGGAAGCGCCTACCGTATGGTACCCGATTTCCAGAGCGCCACGTTGCTGCGGATCTTGCAGCGGCCCAGGGTCATCGCGCTTCCCGTCACGATCGCGGCGCTGATAAGCATATTGGCTTGCATGCTGCTCAGCCGCTANCTGACGCTTCCGCTCGAGCGGCTGCGGAGGGCCGCCCAGCATATCGCGGCGGGCGATCTTGCCCAGCGCGTGGCCCCTTCCATGGGCCGCCGCCAGGATGAAATCGCGGACCTGGCGGGAGCGTTCGACAGGATGGCTGAACGGCTGGAAAGAGCATTCAACGCCCA
>JGI26536J50258_1002947_pt1 | contig 10552 bp, 10 predicted proteins | sample ThiBiot_750_plan_FD_50258 | JGI IMG/M metagenome (IMG submission 50258)
TCTCTCTCTCACTCACTCTCTTTCTCATAATGTTACATGCATATGTCCGATGAAGAACAGACAATCAATGCTAAATGTTCAGTGATGTACATTAGTCGCATAAAGATGTAGATTTCTTTTTTTTCTTCTTCTCTCTTCGACTCTCGGGAGAGGAAAAATGGACCCAAATCTGCATTCATTAATAAGAAAGAAAGAGAGGAGAGGGAGAGAGAGAAAAAAGAACGACTGAACGTCATATTCATCAGTAGTTCTCATATTCCGACTAACAGTTGTGTCGACAAGAAAATATAGCCTCCAGATTGATCGATTGTTTCGCTGTTGATTTTCTTTAATATCTTTAATTCCTTTCTGATTGATTTTTTCTTTTTCTTTTCTCTCTTTACTTGTGGTTCGTTCGATTAGAAATATATCAAAACAATGCTATTCGATTTGATCATCATATTTTGTTCACAATTAATTGTTTACATCGAAACAACGAGTCAGTCATTATCTGCTTGTTTTCTTCTTCTTCTTCTTATTTCGAATTATTTAGATTATTATTGTTCAAATGAATATTTCTCTTGTGATCAACATCGTTGTATTCCTCGTGCATTCGTTTGTAATGGTGAATATAATTGTCAAGATAAAACCGATGAAACTAATTGTTCAACAACGATAATCAATCAACGTTCTTGCCCGGAAAATCTTTCTGTTAAATGTCAACAAGATATTCTCTATAGTACACGTTCAATCGAGCATAATATTCATTCAGAATATATTCATCCAATTGAAATTTGTATTCATCGGTATGATGTTGTTTTTTCTTAGAGAGAAATACTAGTAGTAGTAGTAGTTCGAAATCAAATCTAATCATTATATTGCCTCAGGAATTCTATTTGCATTGATTAAATCAAGTGTATAGGAAAAAAGAAACGNCTTTTATTGTTGTTATTGACCTTAAATAGATCGTCGGTTTGCGATGGAATTATTGATTGTCGAAACGGCATTGATGAGCAATGTGAACAAGTCAATCCGTTGATAGTTTGCTCGAACGATGAATATCATTGTCGAATAACAAATCGTTGTATACCAAAACGATGGCAATGCAATGGAATCAATGATTGTTTAGATAGATTTGCATCGGATGAATTAGGTAGCGAACACAAAAATGAATAAATAAATAAATAACGAAGAATAAAAATCTAGATTGTCCAAAGAAAACATGTCAAACAAATGAATTTGCTTGTCGAACACTCAATCAATGTATCCAATCAAGAGCTATTTGCGATGGTTTTCAAGTGCGTTGAATCGAAGAAATTGATTTTCATTGTTGTTTATATAAATTGATTTAGGATTGTGCTGATAATAGCGATGAATCAATAGAAATTTGTTCGAAATTGCAATCATCTCGAAATTGTACATCCGATGAGTTTATTTGTAAATCAACAAATTTATGTATTCCAAAAACATCACAATGTGATACAATAAGTCAATGTCATGATCGAACGGATGAAATCAATTGTCAATGNCCAATTGAAGATTATCTTAGCGAGAAATTATTCTATCGTTGTACGTTAACAAATCAATGTCTACCAAAAAATCTCGAATGCCATCAAAAATATCAATGCCATTCCGAAGATTTCGAAGATGATGATGATCAATGTCCATCGTTCGATATTCTAACGCATCGAACATGTTCAGACGACGATACATGTCTTGGCGAACATCAAATCTGTGAAAACTATCCAAGTCGACATTGTGTTTGTCAGCAAGGTTATCGAATGAATGAAACAACAGACATTTGCGAAGATATAAACGAATGTCGAGAACGAGCTGTCTGCGATCATTATTGTCGAAATACTCGTGGATCGTATGAATGTTCGTGTCAAGAAAATTATCTTCTCGATTCTGATAAACATACATGTCTTCTACGAACGAATCAACGACGTTTCTATGGTTTATTCGATGATGGTATCTATCAAATTGACATCGATCAAAATAACGAACTAATATTGAATACAAAAAAATTAATCCTTCAAACTCAATATGCTTATCTAATCGATCATGATCCAATTGATAATTATTTGTATTTTGCTGAATGTACAAATCCACTTCGATCGATTGTTATGTCATGTAGCAAAACTCGAGGCATATTTCGACTTGATCTAAATCAACATCCTTATCGGAAACAAGTATTGAGAAAATCGAACAAACGACAATGAATATTTTCGTTTTTTTTAGTTAATCATCGATGGACGTGATTATACATCTATTCATTCGTTTGCTATCGATTGGTTGCATGAAAATATCTATTTTATTAATGCACGTTTACATACGATCAATGTTTGCCGATTAAATGGAAGTTTTTGTTATGTTTTATTTCATCAGATACTAACTGATTATCTACCACAACGAATTATTCTTTATCCAGAAAAAGGGTATTGTTGATATCGATTGAAAAACAAAAAACTTCGAAATTTCATTCGTTTTAATTTGACTTTAGGTTACTTTTTTATACCTCAGTTGTGAAATCTCGTGCTCAGCATATCATCCGTCTTGGAATGGACGGTCAAAATCTCAAACTTTTATTTACAATTCAAATAACGAATGATCNTGAAAATGTTCATTATCTTCGACCGTTATTAACCTTCGATCAAATAAATCATTTCCTATATTTTTATAATGGTCTCGATCAAATCTATATTCTTAATTTGCATGGAGACATTTTGCATATTCAATATCAAATCAAATCTCCGTTTCATTCATTTCGAATCTACGCCGGTAGAGATCATTCAAAACTTAGTTTTCGATGTACTTTCGTTTCTTTTTGTCAATAGATAAAATCTACAAGTCACTTATCAATGAATTTCATATCGATTCGAAATATTCTCTCGGTACAATTCGTTTCGATCCTTTCGTCGAGATCTATCCGAAGAGAAATTCTTTATCATTCAATTCATTTCATCAATCCTATTTGCAACAATATACAATCGATGTACTTGATTTTCTACTTGTTGATATTCAACAAGTACGAATAAGACAAGAGTCCGCGTGCGAACAGTTGTCATTGCCGAATGGAAATAATCAAACGGAGACGATCTGTGCTTGTGCACAGTTTTATACGCTCGATGAAAATCGACGTTCGTGCAATTCGAATTGTCCAGTACATTTTTTTAATTGTCAACATTCGAAAAAATGTATTCCGTTTTATCAACAATGTGATGGTCGAATCGATTGTCATGACGGGGAAGATGAAGGTCATTGTTTGAATCACTTGAAATGCTTGGAAAAAGATTTATGTAATAATCAAACTGATTGTGAACATGGAGCAGATGAAGATGAGTTAATTTGTCAACAATTTTGCGAAGCACCACGTTCGGATATTTGTCCGAGTAAGATTCAAATGTAGAAAAGTGGATTTATACGGGAAAATGTTTGTTTTCTAGAGAAATACCCGAGATTATGTTCGGAAACAGAATTTTATTGTGATGGAAAATGTGTTTCGATTACTCATCGTTGCAATGACGAACCTTATTGCTGTTTGTTAAACATTGACTATTTTTCTTTATGTTTTCGATCGATTTAGATGATGGCACTGACGAACCATCGGATTGTGTCAATATGACATGTCCAATCGATTATTTCAAATGTCCAATGTCAGGCAAATGTATTCCCAATGAAAATGTTTGCGATAATTTCGATGATTGTTTATCAATCGATAAAATCAATGGAATATCAGCTGATGAGACATCGCAATCATGCAGTAAGAAATCAATATTCTCTTGTTGTTTTTCTGTATGTGTTTATGATTTTCGATTTAGATTATATTCTAACTCAACCAAAAGAATCGACTACTGCACCGACCTCGATCACTTGTGAATCCGCAGATTTATTTCGATGTAAAACAAGTCAATTTTGTATCAATCGAACATATGTCTGCGAGTAAGAACGTGATTGATAAACAAAAACGAAACATTTTCGGTTTGTTCAGCGGAGATTTAGATTGTTCCGATTCTTCGGATGAAGAAAATTGCAATGATTCAACGAAAAAATCGATATTTTCAGTTTCATTTCATCATGATCACACATGCATAAATGGTTATCGTTGTGCTCAGCAACGGCATCGATTGCATACGATTCATTCGTTATGTATTCCTTTGAATGAATTATGCGATGGGATTTATCAATGTCCATTAGGAGATGATGAACATCATGGACGTTGTCGTAAGGCTCGAAGAAGGATTTCGAGAGATGAAAACAAATCATTTTTATGTTTAGGAAATTGTACGAATTGTGATTTGAAATCGAGTTTTTGTGAAATTATTAATCGTATTCCGACGTGTCAATGTCGAAATGGTTACATTAAAATTGCTAATGGGTAAGAATTCGACAAAAGAAAAAACACAAATCGAATTCGAAACATAATTGTAGAAGTTGTATTCTCGAAACTGATCTTTGCAATTGGTCGTACGGTCATTGTTCGCACGCAAAATTCTCTCAGAAAGATTTCACCAACGAATTCTGCATAAAAAAGAACTCGTTTATCAATTGTCAATGTGATTATGGATATGAAACGATCGAACATAAATCGGACCAAACATTCTCATGTCAAGCACGAACAAATCAAATCTTCGATCTTATGCTTAACTCTCGAGCTTCATTTTATTTCTATTCCAATCAAACATTATTCGCAGTAAAATTCATTTGTTTTCGAAAGTTTTTGAAATCGTTTTTCTTCATTGTTAAATAGCCGATCAATCCGTCACATCACGCCATTGACGTTATTTTCATTCCGTTTAAAANTTCTTGGCTGATTTTCTACACTGAACAACGACATAATCATGGATTTATTTGGCAGCAGAACTTCGCCTCGAATGTCGATTCGCATAACGATGCTACACAAGTTTGTTAGCAGACAAACGAAAATTCATTCAAATGAATATTTTATTTAGATTTGGTCATCGACAAGTTTTCAATTTACTTCGATAAAAATCGATTGGATTCATCGTTTGATCTATGTTCTCTACGATGATCCATCATCAGCATCCAATGGTATCGAAATTCTCTACGCGAATCAAACAGATTATAAACATCTGATCTTCGTTAATCGTTTGACTTTTTCGAATAAGAAAACAATCTCATCGATTCAAGTTCATCCTCTGCAAGGGTAAATCAACGAATTTAACTCTAATATTCGATAGATAATTTGTTTTTTTTGTGAAGATATTTGTATATAAGTGCATATTATGATGCTCAACATTCATTTGTCTATCGAAGTTTACTCGATGGAACAAATCTCGAGATTTTCTTGACATTAGAATATCCTGTTTTGAGTATGACAGTTGATTATCGTCATCCACGATTGTATGTTTTACTATCGAATGGATTGATTGAGAGTTATTCGATCGATCGAAGTCAACCATGGAAAATGAATGTTTATAGATTTCAAAGTAAAATTCTTTTTATTTCGATTTCAAAAGAACAAACGAAAGGATTTTAGATATTGATTATCGACCGTATTTTATCGATCTTATTGATGATAAACTCAATGTAATGGTATTCGATTCGAATGCGTCGATGTATAACGAAGTTTTTATTGATAAATTCGGAAGATCTATTGAAGATAGACGACGAAATTTTCAGACACCGATGATCATTCGATATGTTCACGAATATAAATATCCACGAATTGGAACATCTGAAAGTAGGACCAAAGATTGTTTTTCTTTTTCTTTTCGATGTTTGCCTTTTTTGTCCTAGTGGTTAATCAAGTCTGTTCGAATCCGTTATGTCCTAATGATCGAATCTGTATTTCCACGCCAAACTCTCGGCCACTTTGTATTCGACCTGGTCGTACGTTCAATTCGAATAAATCCTTTTCACAATTGAGTATTTCCGATTTAGATATCAATCTATGTGGTTCATCGTGTTTAAGTCGAGGCATTTGTTCGAATGGTAATTGTATTTGTTCGAATCGAACGTATACAGGCAATGATTGTGAAGTATGTCGTTGGAATGACAATATCAATATCGGTTGTTTTCATCTTCAAAATGATCCATATATGCCTTGCATGTGTTACATGACGAAATCGCGGACAAGACAAACGCCGTACTTATGTACAACATTGAAAAATGAACATGGAGAAATCGGTACGATGATAATTGAAAATTTGAAAAATGAGATTTACGTTTTTTTTGAATGTAGAAATTCCTTGTGATCGATATGTATCACCGGTTAAAGAAAATACTTGTCAACGACGAATATTTACTGAACCGTACTGTTATGAGCAAAGTTCTTCGTTGATCTATCATCGACAAACGCAGACTTGTATTTGTCGAGATACAATTAATAGAAAAACGCATTGTTTCAATAATGCTATGATGATAGTTGATGATCATCGAAATGCCACAACGTGTTTGTAAGAATTTAAAATTAGTATTTTTTCGAGAGAAAAATTGTTGTGTTTTAATAGATGTTCATTTCCGTACTATGGAAATCGTTGTGAATTGAATCGATGTATGAATTATTGTCAAAATAATGGAACTTGTTTGGTTGATGACAAGAATCTCTTTTGCAAGTAAAAAAAAGAAAAGAAAAATAAGACATCTGCATATGTTTGTTAGTTGTTTGGATGGTTTTACTGGCGAACGATGTGAAAACAATCGTTGTCAATCAGTTAAATGCACAAACAATCAAAAATGTTTCATTGAAAACCAGAAACCCATCTGCCGGTAGGATAGACCAGAGTTCTTCTTTGAAAACAAGTCTTTTTCTTTTATTCCATTGAGAATAGCTGTCCAACAAATCAAGCTTGTCAACAACCGAAGCATGTCCTTTGGCGATTATGGTTCTTGATTATATTTGCGTGTTCGATCTGCTCAACAATTGTATATTTCTCAGTTCGATATAGTTCGAAATATCTTCGATTGAAATATTTATTTTCTCATCATCGTCTTCACGAACAAATTCATTTAGAAACCAATTCAACAAATGCAAGTTATTCACATTTAACAAACAACGATGAACAAGATAATTTGAATACGAATCGAATCGACGAAGAAGATGAGGAATATGCTGATGATCCATTTTATATCGATGAAAAACAACCGATCTTTACTGGCGTTGTATAGACATAGAGTCGATATATAAAATAGAACAGATATTGCTTTTATTGATGTTTTAAATAAATATTTAAGTTTACATAGATCCGAAGTGAAAGTAATTCAGTAGGTTGATCTTTCGCCGGGATAGCTCAGTTGGGAGAGCGTCAGACTGAAGATCTGAAGGTCCCTGGTTCGATCCCGGGTCACGGCATTTCTCTTTTTTTGAAAATCAACTTTGGGATTTGTGGTTTTGAACGATTTCGACGACAAAGGATCTATCTTTCGCCGGGATAGCTCAGTTGGGAGAGCGTCAGACTGAAGATCTGAAGGTCCCTGGTTCGATCCCGGGTCACGGCACTTCTCTTTTTTTTCATCTCACTAAATTGACTACGTACAAAGCCTCTTATCTTTATCTGTCATTAGAGTTTATGTAATAGATTCTGATTTATTTTTACTATCGAACTTATGCACACAAATTCAACCTTCAGAGATAAAATATCATATAGTCATATGCATTTTTATTCAAAGATTATGAAAGTTCGCACTTCAAGTCATGATCTCAGCAGCTCATCTGTTTAAAATATCATTGGATGAGAAGAGTAAAGGATAATATGTTTTACCAATGTTTATATATAATTATTTTTTGTTATATAAAAACGAGGATATCTATGCGATTGTTTTATTATCCAAATCATCGAATCACAATCAACACTCCCTTTTTTCTGCNATAGCTAAAGGTCAAGAGAAAAAAAAGCATTGTTATTATTGCTCATTTAGTTTGTAAATGAAAATTTTTCTTTCATCAAGATTACATCGGATTAGAGCAATCAATCTATCTTTAAACTTAAGTAAGAGAACATCCGGCAGTACGAATAAACACACATTTTTTATTGTAGCATTGCATCATCAGAAAAAATTAACAGAGGTGACAATCTAATCTTTCCTTCCTTCGTTTCTATCATTGTCTTTCAACACAATCTAACTGAAATGTCAAGTTTAGGATAAGAAATAAAATCATAGTCACACATACTTAAACATCTATACAAAGATTTCATTGTCAAATGTGACAAGAGCATTCCATTCGCACAAAACATATTGTTTCCATTAGAAACTAATTGTACAGATGAGTCGTTGATAGAAAATTATTCCTAATTTAACATGATGCGTTTTTTTTTCTCTTCTTCTTCCCTTTAGTAAGAGGGGACGATCTATTGTGTAATACGATTTTCTTTTGTGTTGGCTTAGTCTTGATAGATAGATGATGTGTCGATGTGTGCATGTATGTGTATATAATTGTCTGATAGTACTCGGTCAGTCGGAAGAAAGACATCATCCGGCAACTTTACAGAATTAGCGGAATTGTGTGTGTGTGTGTATTATTCAGCTTCTTTTTCTTCCGACACCGATTAGAATAGTACCGACAAAATGAAGAGAAAAGAAAAAGCTTTTAAAAGACCTTCATACTTCCGATTATACAAGAAATAAAATAAAATAAGAAAAGTTAGTAGGTATCTGTCTAAATAATCGTTTGTACTGAGAAATCTGTTTCTTACGTCATTCGTGTTATTTTGTTGATTTTTGTTATTGATAAGAAAAGACATAACGAAGCACTTACGAGTCACCTTAAATATCGAGAAGAGAAACGAGAGCAAGAGAAAAGAAAACGACCACTTTGTCAAATGTACGACTGTGTATATTTGTCTGTATTGTCAGACGTTCTGTCAAATGGTGAGAAATAGGCTATCCATCTCTCACCCGTTGTAAGTAATTAAATCGTTCTCGGGTCTTTTTCTTCTTCATGTTGTACGTATATTAAATTCTGTTTTCTTATTGAATACTCTCTCGAGATTTGTCGTTGTTCATTGTCCATGTATAAGTATATCTACTCGAGTAATTTATTAGCAGAATGAAATAAGAAGAGACAAGCGACCGTTTGATGTTTGACTTCCACTTGAGCATTACGATTAAAAGAAGAAGAAAAAAAGAAATTAGTATTGAATATTCGATGTCAGACAATTGACATCGGATTATCACGTCTTAAACATTGAGAATCGTGCACAGATGGAAATTGAAACATTCAACTATACAAGTAACTATAAATCTCTCGACAATGTCTTCGACTTCCCTGCCATATGTTCTCATTTGTCTCATCTAACTTCGTCAATTTACTAACTCAAAAATGAATCCATAAATCATTTCGAACAAAGATTGATCGATAGACATTTAAGTGACATATATGTTCGTGTTTATTGAGCATGACTATAAACTGATAGAATTTCACTGGAAGAAAAAAAAATGCCAATACATATACTCATTCTTTTTTCTTTCTCTCTCTCTCTCTTTCTCTCCCCCTTCGTCTTTCTGCTATTCAAGTTACGAACGATTGGTATTATGATTTAATCTCTAGTCTCGTCTCATTGATATCAATGAATGTATATGCATATCAATGAATATGAATGAACACTCGAGTAGAAGATAATAAACGGCATCCCACTGTTTGTGTGATGATTATAGACATGTGTACATGTCTGCAAATAAACCGACAATTGATTGAGTTTATCAATTCTTTCGTTCGTTATTTTTTATTCTCTTTTCTTTATCATTGAACTACGTAGATTTACTTTTAAACGATTACAAATTTCCAATGAATTATGAACGTTAATTCTCAATGGAAAAATCGAGTTCATTCGATCTCGATATGTTTATTCCTGCAATATTTTCTTCCGTGTTTATCTTGGCATCACAAACTTACCTTTTCTTCTCAATTATCTTTGCATACATCAACGATATCGCCGCATTTTTCTCAAATGAAATTCTTTATGTGGTATCAATCGTATGCAATCTACGGCGCACGTGAAACACTTATTTTACTCAAACCAAATTTTAATACTTCATCAGTAAATAAACAAAATTCTTTTGTTGTTAATAAATCCTTCTTTTTAGATAGAAATCTTTTCATACAATTGGTCTATTGATTCGAATACAATGGACGAATGTTTACAAGAATGGAATACTAAAGTATTGCGATTCAATTGATTTGAATATTGTTCTATTGATTTAATCTAGGATAAATGTTACAATGATATCGTTCATGTTCGAATTCTACCGAACAGTACACTCATGGATGTTTATTGCACCTATGCTCATCGGCCAATGGTTCGTTCTTTTGATCTCGAACGAATGTCATTCGTCGATGAGATTCTTCTTCATCGTGATCCACATCCGCCCATGGACTCCGAACGTTCATATGTCATGTTAACATTCAATACGAGTATAGTCACAGCTGGATATCAGGGTGATTATATTCCAACGATACGAGCTAGTCATGGAAAAACATTACTCTATGCTTTACGACAAAGTATATTTGAAAGGATAGGTTTCATCGGAAAATATTGTCTTTTAAGATTCGTATTTCATCGGAGGATTTAAATACGACGGAAAAGCTGTGTTTGGTGTTGTTGAAACAGTC
>JGI26536J50258_1002949_pt1 | contig 10547 bp, 12 predicted proteins | sample ThiBiot_750_plan_FD_50258 | JGI IMG/M metagenome (IMG submission 50258)
TGAAACACCACGTGCATCGATTCGAACGAATAATTCATTTCATGATGATAGTTTAACAATAAAACAATCAGCTGAACGAACAGAATTCTATTCCATAGTCGATCTTATGCAATCGAAATGGTTAATCATCGATGATACTGATCGTTTGAATTATCTTGATCGATTTAAAATAGCTTGTGAAAATTATCTTCAATTAATTCGACAACAATATTTAACGAATAATAATGATACACAATTTCATCAAATTCTCTATACATTTCTAACAACAATCTTAGATTTACTTGCATATTTAACTTCGACATCATTTCAATTGGATCTCTCGCTTCGTATTAAACTTATCCTATTGACATGTCTCGGTTGGTTGATAAAACATGCTCAAGTTAATTATTGTAAACGAAATTATAAGACAATANTAATGATTTTTAAAAATATTCTTATAAATGGACAGGCAAATAATCGACAATTAGCTGTAAGTCATTGATTTTTGTTTGNTTGTTCTTTCAAGGAGATAGAAATCATAGAACGATTGATTTGTCATTGAATGCAAATGTTTATTTTCAAAACAAATATATTCTCTCTCGTTTTTTTTTCTCCTTCATAGAAATTAAGTGTTAGTCTTATTCTTCTTCTCAGTAATTTCGTTCAACCAAAATTAATTCTCAATGAATTAATCGATGAACATTTTCAAACGTATAATTATCGTGTACAACTTGAAATACTTGCTATTCTAACAGCTATTCTATTAAAATTTCGTCAATATAAATATGAAAATTTATTAACACTATCGAATCATCTCTATCCAATGTTAATATCAAATCGACGTGAATTACGTCATGGAGCATTGGAATGTTTTACTGTTATTTGCAGTTATTTCAATAATTATCAACCGATAAATTGTGTACAAACTGAAAATGATAATCTATCGATAAAAACAATTTTTTCTTCAATTGAAAATCTTTCACAAGACGCATCGAATGCTTTACATTTTCGTTTACAACGAAATCTTCTTCCAATATTAACTGATGAAGGAAATATAACGCCAGGTTTAGTTTGTGATTCAATAACAAGTAATGATCCCGATGCAAAGTTTATTCTACTTATTCCAACACCTACTGTCACGCCTCAACCAACTCAAATAATTGAACCATTAATGCCAACAACAAGTGACAAATCATCTCAACTTGTTGAATTAAATTCAACTAGCAACAGTAACAATAATAATAAATCGAGTGAACATGTAAGTCGACGATTTTTAATTAAAATTATGGTTTCTGTTAGTCGAGATCTTTTTCTTTTGTGTGTTTCTCAACAAGCGTATTTCGGAAATGAAAAAAAGACAATGTTTGATATTTAAAAAACAAAAAAAGGAAAGTAACTTGTTTCTTGACGACAGTATAACTAGAAGCGAGAGAGCGAGAGAGAGAGAAAAAATGAGCAACGATAATTACTATTATCATCGTTACACGCTGACATTTTTTCAAGCCTGTAGAAAACTTCAGCTGCATGCATGATGATGTTCTTAACAATGGATCTTCTTTCGCCTACGATGATGTCGGTAAGCCGGATAGAGAAAAACAAAAATATAAGAGAATTAAAAAAAGTAAGAAAGGAAAGGAAAAAAAAAGAAGAAAAAACTCCAAGTGAGATAAAAAAAAATAGATTAGACTTTTTTTTTCTAACTGTTATTCTACTGCGCTCAAATGAATTTGAACAGAGAGTTCTTATTCGACGGTATGATGCGCGCTGGTACAAAAATAACATATGTAAGTTTTGTTTTAATATTTTCACGATGATTGTTGCTTTTCGATTTATTATTGACAGTTTTATAAACTAGACATAATAATTCATTCGAGCATAGGAAGGGAAGAAGAAAAAAACAACAAAATAAGAATCAAAATCTCATTGGATTACATAAAAATGTCCTGACATGTCGAAGTATATTTTCAAAAAATTTATTTCTATGACGATCTCTTTAAAAAAATATTCAAACTTTCCGGATGAAGAATTTTTTTCTTCTTTATTAATATCAAAATAATAAAACTGCCTTTGTAGTGACCTGATAGTATTACTGGGACATGTTTTTTCTATTAGATCCGATTTAATCAAAAAGAAGAGAAGAAAAAAGTGAAAGTTCATATTCCGGCTGTTGTTTTTTTTTCTTTATCAAATAGAAAATGATCTCTTATTAAAAATCAAAGCAACAGAAAACTATTGCGAAGATTTAAACATCAAAAGCAGGCGTTTCTATTTTTTCCGCGATTCAATTATAAAATATAATGATTTCAACAAGACAAGCATATTATTATCGTCTATTAAATTAAATATCTTTTTAGACTCCACGTAATCGAGAAGTTATTCCATTGAAAACAACAGATATTGAACATGATCTACAACGTATAAACACTACAATTCATCATCAAATACCTATAAGTCGTATGTATTCATTTGAAATTTTGTTTCTCTTCTTTCTTTCTTTTTTGTGACATTGTTCGAATTCGATTTTATATTATTACGCCTTACATTTTTACATATCAGGTCTGCATCAGCAAGTACACATAAACAAACGAATAATTTTGTCAACTAAACGTCAAACACCGACTGGTAGTATTTGAAATTGAGAAAACGAGAGAGAGAGAGCATGTGTGTGTGACGTAAATGGGCAGAAACAATGTTTTCTTTCTTCGAACTAATCGAATGCAGACTCCTTTTCTAACAATATTTTCAGACGACCTGCTGATTCGTTTTCTTTTTTTTTCTCTTATTCTGGTTTTTTTTTAAATAAAATCACCAATCCATCATCTTTTAAGTTGATTGAAAAAGAAAAATTCGATGATGAAAGATCGATATATTTTTAATTAACTTTTTTTTTCTTCTTCTTCTCCTTACGTATGTGTGTGTGTGTGTACGCTCTTTCGTTTCTATAATAATCTAGATAATCGTTTGACTGATTAATTTTTCACGTTCGTCTGGATTCTGTTTATTTCTTCTTGTTTTAAAACAACCACAGAAAGAAGAACAAAAAACCGACTGTCCTTTTTCTGTTAATTTATTTTCTTTTGATTTTAGCAACTATTGCCTCGACAAGTGGACCCGTATTTGACTTAACTGTAACAGGAAATAATAATTATCGTACTGGTTTGATCACTGAAAAGAATTCATCGGATGATTGGGCAAGAAAACTATCGACAATTAATCATCATTCAATCAAAGAATCGATTTTAAATAATCAACATCAAGGTTTGTGATGCATAATCTTCTTAGATTATAATTATGAAAAGTATCAAATAGAGAGAGAGAGAGAGAGCGACAAACTGTCTTCTCATATTAGAATGATTAACTAGCAGAAAAGAAGGAAAAAATAAATTCTTACTTTTTCCCTACTCATCAGATGTTAAAACAAAATGAAGAATATTTTCTCTTTATTTAAATAGAAAGCAAACTTTCTCTCTGATGATTAAACGTACTTGAAAAGAAAATAGTACTTTAATGTGTTTTTTTTCCTATTCAAAAAGAAAAAGAAATTCATTATTTAACATCTTGTAGAAATAAAAGACTCGTTCGTTCTAATGTGTAAAATGTCTTGTGTCTCGTCTCTCTATTTATTATTATTTTGATTAAATTTTATCATTGTCAAATATTATTTGTAGACAACAATCACCATAACAACATCGTTATTCCTCGTCGATCATCAATTCAACAAGCTTCGAAACTTACGACTGACCTTGTCCTACTCAATAATTCATCAAGTGAAACCGACAAAAATCCACCGAAACGTCATTTAGATAATGATAGNGTCGATAGTGCAATAGAATCACGTTCTCTATCGATTAACACACCTGAAGACGGCGTATTCGAAGTAAAATCCAATTAAAAAATTCGACATATTCTATTCAAATTCATATTTAGAACGAGTCCAAACAAGAAAAGAAATCCGTTCGATCCGTACATAGTAGTTCAACACGACGTCGAATCGATCGTTTATTCAGTACAGGCAGTGATATTGAATCGACATCGGCACGAACAATAACACCCGAGAATAGTAACGAAAGTGGAGTTTATTCTCAACAATCCGGTCGAGAAATCGAGATCGATTTAATTCAAACACCATTATCACGAGATCAATTATTTTCAACGCGACCACGTCTTGCACGTTCCGGTTCGAAATCCAAACTTGATCGTTCGCAATTACCACCTACTGATCCATCATTGTCAACACGACAAATTCACGAGCACACCTCATATAGTGCAAACACTCAACGAATAACAACCACGTCGACATATGTGGAAATCATTGGCAAAGGTTATGTTGATGAAAAAATTCCTAGTAAACCATTTCTAACGGAGAATATTGATGATAAACCATTGATTGTAAATAAACCTCGAGCAAAGATTATTAAAGGTAATTAACGTATTTAAAGACTAAATATGCTAATTAGATAAAATTATGTAGTATTGTGAAAAGAAAAGAAAAATATCCGTATTTTAAACCTTTAATTATTTGAATTTTAATTCAGGTTCAGTGATTAACGGTCCTCTTGCAACAACACATTTAAACGTCAATACAGAAGATACATCGNCGAATCTAGATGATGCACAAGATATCGGAGTTGTTGGTAAAGGTAAATATAAAATTCAAAGAAGTTTTAATTTGAGCANATATTTATTATTATTATTATTTCTTAGCTGTTTATATTCCCGTTCGTACACGTCATGATTCTGATGTAAGCAAAATGCAAAATTCAATGATTCTAAACAAACGTATCGACAGTTACGAAATCTTAACTGATGATTATGATTATGATAGTGATTCAAAAGAAAACGAACATTTGTTCGTCGATATGAGTCAATCATTGTCGGCATCATTTCGTTTACGTGTTCAACAGAAAACTCAGGAAAAAATCGAACAAAAAGAACGTCGTCGACAAGATCGAGAAATTTATCGACNACAAAATCCATCACAATTGAACAATGATAATTCCTATGACAACGATCTGCCAACATCATCGGCATCGACAAGTCGTTATTCATCACAACCTGATCTTTCATCGGCAGGCAACGATCTACCTCCGACACCACGTCGACCAATGGACTCAAGTTTTACAACTATACTACCGAATGTTCCTCTACAACACCGTCTTCGTGTATATAAAAATTCGATGGCACGTTCGCAGACATTCAACAATCGACGAGATCTATCGACGACTGATCAGAATCGTTTGATATTCAATCGTCCTCTATCCGAAGATCGAGTCACCGATCAATTGAGAAATCCTGAAGGTGTCTATCGAGAAGCTATGGAATCGGTAACAAACGATGATTGGGAACGTAAATGTTCCGGCATGAGTTTAATTCAACGTTTAATTGCTCAACATCCTGATATAATCACGCAAAATCTACATCAAATCGTTCTTGTACTCATTCAAGAAGTGAAAAATCTTCGGTCACAAGTCGCACGTTTTGCTCTATCGACATTTTGCGATATGTTCAAACATTTGAATCGTAATATGGATATTGAACTTGATCTCACAATCAAAGCAATTATGCAGAAAAGTGCCGAGAGCAATGAATTCTTTCGGTAAGATTTTTTTTTTCGAATGATCTTCAATTGTCAACTAGTCGTTGTTCTTATTCATTAGAACTGATGCAGAAAAATGCCTTCAAACAATGATAGAAAATGTAACACTAACCAAAGCATTACAAGCATTGATCGCTGGTGGAGCAAGGTAGTCCTATCTAGTAAAACGAAACATTCGTCCATCCATCTTTTTTCGTAGTCATCGAAGTCCACTCGTTCGAAAAACTGCAGCTAAATACATCTATACCGTCTGTGAAAAACTAGGTCCCAATAAAATCCTCAGTGGTACTCGTGATATCACCGAACGAGTTCTGCAAGTAGGAGCTTCATTTGCTACTGATGGTCCAGCTGAGATAAGGTATTTTGCTGTCGAATTTAATAAAAGAACAAAAAAAAATGTAAATCTATGATTTATATTTTCGTAGATGGTACGGAAAGAAAATTTATCATATGTTAATGCCATTTGATGAACTTGATCAATTGATGAAACATTATTTAAATCCAAATGCTTATTCGAATATGTGCGAAGTTATTGATAATATTCGAACCAAAGTAGATCAATTGTCTGTTTTATTTTTGTTTGATCAACTTTTTTTTTCTTTGATTCTATTTCTAAGGGTGGAGTTGGAGAAATTCCGAGTGATTCAGCGAGAAATAATACTCGACGAACGTTATCTTCGGATAAACTTAGTTCCACAGCGTATGTCGATAATAAAACAACAAAAAAAAACTAAATGATGAGAATTGTTTTATCGTTTAGAACATTAACAAATCATTTTTCATCGCTTCGTAAAATGAATAGCGTCGATCAAAATGAACAAATTCGAANGTTAACTAAACAAATGCGTAGTTCAGATTTTCGCGAACGTTTAAATGGNATTGAAGAATTTCAAAAACTCTGCGAATTAGAAACCAACACAGCTATACAATCAATTGTACAAATATTCGACGGTTTCAATGAATGTTTAGCTGATATGAANTCGAAAGTTCTTCTCAAAGCATTGAATACAATGCATCANCTTGTACCTATCCTAGCCGATGCATTGTCATGCGTCATGAACACAGTTTTACCGATTATTGCACATAATATTGCATCGAGAAACCGAGAAATTTCTCAAATCGCATTGGATATTATCGATGCTGCAATTGAATATATTGGTATGAGATTCGAAAAGAGAAAAAAAAACGAATCAATCGAAATTATTGATTATGCTTTGATATCGTTTTTAGATAGTGGCTATCTTCTTCAACCACTTTGTACATTAAGTCAAAATAGCAATTTACGTATTCGACCGGAAATTATTTCGAAATTAGCCAGTATGTCGAAGAGATTTTTCTTCGGGTCTATTTTCATTCTCGAATGTATTTGTAGCTCTTGTTCCACGAGTTTGCCAACGGAAACCAAAACAAGTTGAAATTCATCTATTACCAACTTATTGGAAATTATTAACACTATTACGTGGACAGAATACGACCAATTTAGTATTTTCAGCTGGTGGTTCGAATAGTTTAAATAATGCAATTCATATCTTAACCACAGCATTATATACTGAACTAGGCTCAGTTTTATTAGATAAAGCTAGTTCGAGTTCAATGGTGACACCGAAAAATCTACAATTACTTCGAGAACTTTGTACAAATATTGATGCTGTGTGATCTTAGTTGTGATTTATCAATATATACATAAATATCAAAGACGTCTTTTTTTCTTTTCGCTCTCGCTCTCGCTCTCTAGTTCTCCTTCACGCATTGAAAAACACACAGCTCAAGCAATTTGTTTTGTGTCTTTGAACAGTGTCTTGTCCTTCTATTTTTCTTTCTATTGAAAATTTCATTTATTCATATTTTCTTTGTTCTCTTCATCTTCTTCTTCGCCTCTCTTTTTTTTTTCTGTGATCATTTCTGATTGTTACTCGATGGTTTTTTTTTCTCTCTTTTTCGCTTCCGTTTCCCTTACGTGCACAATCTGTATAAAACAAATCAAATCAAAGTCCCCAAAACTAAATGATAGCTCGCGTGTACGCGTGAGTGCGTGTGTGTGTTTGTATTTCGACTGAGGTGAAATAAAGAATTTTTATGGTTCAACACGAATGCATTCAAAAAGTGATGTCATTGATTCGCTGATTGAAACGTTTTCATCTTCGATTTGTACGAAGAAAAGAAAACGAAATGTTTGTTTGCTATTGTCGAATATTTCAGGTACCATTTCGTGGATTGGATCGAATGGTATGATTTTCATGAATTCCGAATAATCTTGCATCATGAGCGTATTTCGAAGAATATGATTGTACAGATCTTTGTGAACGGCATCACATAATTGTTTGAATCTTGTTAACATTGTATCGATCTCTTTAAGATCTTGAATTGAACCGAAATTAATATTACAAAAAACGCCTTTACTGATCGAAAATTTCAATGCTGGAATAAGATTATTGCTCAATAGATCAGATAATTCAATGAACGAACCAGAATTTGAATAACGGTATAAACTCGTTGCATTTCCATTACTTGAAATAAATAATGGACATTTTTTTTTCTCAAATGGAAGTTTTGATAGAATATCTTTTGGTTGAATATCTTTCAATAAAACTTTCGAAATAGTAGGCAAATTTTTTGCTTGAGACATAGCTCTTGTTTGATTTGTTTGTTGATATGTATGTTAAATGAATGAATGAATCAAAATTGATTTCATTACAACAATTGTTTGTTCGTTTCTATGTTTACTCATGCAATCGTTTCTAAGAGAAAAGGATTTCGCTCATTGGCGCAAGAATTGCGAAAGAAATTATATTTCACAACAGTCGACATTTTCATTGTGCTTTTTAAGTCTTTATTATTATTATTATTATTATTACCATATTCAAGATGAGACTCTTTTGTCTACAGCTCATTATCAAGTAATGAAAATAACAGAAAAAGAAAAAGGAAAATCTTGATTTGTATGAAACAAATCATCGCAAAGAAAAAGGGGAAGATCTTTATTTTCTTGCAGACTACTTAAAACTCCTCCTTCGATTCATCAGGGAGAAAAAATATTGCTTTTGGCAAATGTGACACATTCATTGTATGCAAAGTGTTTTCATCAATAAGAATAAAAATGATCCCCAATGAATAGATATGTATGCGTGCATGAAGGAAAGACGAACACTGATGTGTCTAGAATTATCAAATCGAAGAGAAATGAAATGGATTGATGAGTATTACTTATGCCAAATATAGAAGAAAAAAAAGATCATCGAACAATAGAAATCGTTTTTCTCAATGAAGCAAAAAAAAAGACAGATTTATCTACGGATATTTAGTGATTTGCTTGAGGCTAATAAACAAGAAAATAGAGGATTATTGGATAATATTCGAATAGAACTAGCACGATATTGATTGAAAATTCAAATTATGCTCCAAGGGTCGCAGTTCAATACGTGACAAGTCGTTTATATCAAAAATATATGCAAACGAAATAAAAGTGAAGTAGTCGTAGTAATAATAAGAATAGTGTTTATTTGAAATAAATCACATATGTACGTATCTATAGATATATGTATACTTAAAGGTAATACAATGAGATGCCATAGTTGGCATGCTGGTTGATTTCAATAAAGTGTTGAATGAAATATCAAGTGGTGGAACTTTTATTAAGACTTTTTCGTCTTTCTCTCCCTCCTTTTTCATGACAGATAATTACAAAATCTATTATTTTCTCCTCATTTCTCCTTCTTTCTTTCTTCTTTTTTTATGTGCGTAACAAGAAAGAAGAGAAAGAACCATCACATCACAAGTTTTCTCGTTCTTACTTGATAAGCATCAAAGAGAAGAGAAGAGAGAGAGAGAGAGAGAGAGAGAGAGAGAATGAGATGAGCGAAGAAAAAAAAACATAGAAATTAAAAAGGCCGAGAGCGGAAATGTCGAACTTTCCGGTTGTCGACAGTTACTAGTGTTGGTTAAGATGTCACATGAATCAATATGCTAACTATGAATATTTTTATCATTTAAAAGAAAACACAACTAAGAACAACAACATCAACAAATCGACGTGCTAAATGATGTGGTTCTTATCAATCACTGTCATGTTTTTCCTTCTAATTGAACATGTAACGAGTAGTCATAGTACTACAACTGTTCGAATTGCTGTTCTTCTTCCGACCGATCCTGCACTACCTTATGCTATGCAAAAAGTCAAACCAGCTATTAATTTAGCAGTTGATGAAGTACAAAAACGTCAATTATTAATCAATCGAAAATCATTTGAAGTTCGTTATGGTGATACGAATTCATCGTATATTGTTGGACCTTTATTAGCTATTGATTTCTATGCTAACCGTCAAGCCGACGTGTTTTTAGGACCTGTTGATGGTCCTGGTTTAGCTGCTGTATCGAGGTAAAGTTTTGTCTTTTATTTTCTTGAATAAACTCTCATATTTATATCTATTTAATTAATTAATTCAATTAGATATTCTCCACATTGGCGAATACCAGTTATATCACCGGGCGGTGGTTTTAATTATCATTTCGATAAGAAAAGTGAATATCAATTATTAACACGAATGCTTCATTCATCACAAACGATTGTTCATTTTATTTCTCGTGTTATTCTACCGCATTTTAATTGGACAAGCGTGAGAATTATTGCTGAAAGAAATGTGGTTGAAGCTCAGGTTAGTTCGAATAAAAAAAATAAGAAGAATTCTATTGACAAAAAACATATTATTTCGAATAGAGTGAATGCTATATGCTTATGGGTGCCTTATGTCGAGCATTACGTACTCCGAATAATCGAGGCGAAGCAAAAGACACGTTCGTAAAAGCTGACAAGCAAAATGACATTTTCAATCGATAGGATTTTGATTTGATTTTTCTAGTTGTTCACATTCGATATTCGATGTCGATCGAAAGAATGAAACCAAGGAAAAACTACGAAAAACATTGAATGAAGCAAAAACAGAAGCGAGAAGTAGATTTAAAATCACAAAAAAAA
>JGI26536J50258_1002965_pt1 | contig 10509 bp, 9 predicted proteins | sample ThiBiot_750_plan_FD_50258 | JGI IMG/M metagenome (IMG submission 50258)
GATACTAAAGGTTTAACTATTGAAAATGATCTTCAACAATTAACTGATAATGTTCGTCAACGAATGATTGAAACTTTTCAAGAATGAAAATTTTATTTTTTAGTTCGAATAATCTCATAAATATGATTTTTATTGTATGTGTTGTTTTGAATGTATTTTTATTTTATAAATCCATATAATGATCTCTTACGTCTTCGTCATCTGATTCAAACACGTCCAATGATTGTCATTGGCGAATGTAGTCTTGACATTCTCAATCGACAATACTTATCAATTCAAATTGAAATATTTGTTCTACAAATTCGATTAGCTAATGAATTCCATTTGCCATTGATTATTCATAGTCGACAATTACTAATTTGAAACGAAATTGACCCATATTAAGATGTTTAGCAACGAATGGTTTCAGAACAAAAACAATATTAGAAAGTAATCAATGGATAAGCAGTTTAAAAATAAATACAAACAATCTGTACGAGTTTTTTAATCTTACATAAACGAATCTGTTTTTCTCATTAGATAGAGAATATCTTTATCATTTTTTGACCTTTTGCTAAATAATTATACATCCATATATATGCATCGACGTTTACTGGGTACACTTGAAATGCGCAGATACACAAGAAGAAGAAGAAGAAGAAGAACGAGAGAAACTTATGTAATCAATTGAAGAGAAATTGTTTTTTTGTATTGAGACGTGAAAAAAAATGAACAAAAAGAACTCGATTAGATATTCAAAGGTGATGTTGACGGTGCATTGTCAAGTTGTTCATCAGTTGTTTGTGAACTTTTAAATAACTTTGAATATTGAAATTTATGTCTACAAAATAGATAAACAAACGAGGCATTTTCTTTCCTATGAATTATTAATACGTACATTTTTTGAATAAAAAAAATCGTCAATGCAAATACAATGCCAACTAAGGTTATTCCCAAAAGAACAAAAAACAATCGACTTGTTCGATTAATAACTGAATTTTGATGAGTATCAATCGATGACGAATCTATTGTAGTCAATAATTGATTATCATGCAAATGTTCAATATCGATTTTAGTTTGAAAAAGTGCACCTAGATATTTCAAAAGAACACGCATACATTTGCATGATTAAATATAAAAAATAAAGCAAACTTGTTAGTAATTCAGTATAATTATAAACTGTTCGATATGATAGTGGTTTGTCGGCTGAAATATTTAAATGAATCGATGATGGACTCGTTTGTTTGACATTGAGTAAATGAACATTATTAATTCCATAGCTATTCAAAAAAGAAAAAGAAACAGAAAAATATGCAATATGTAGATTAAACTAGAATATCGATTATTACTCAGCATCACAACGTGTATCATGTTTACAGAGTTTATTTAAATGCTGAACAATAATCATTCGAGTTTGATTCCAGAGATTATTTTCATTCCACTAGAAGAAACAAAATATTTAACAGAAAAACAAAAGAAATGTGACAATTTTCCTACAGATTTCAATGTAAAACCATCGAAACTAATTGAAATCGGTCGAGTTGTTTCGATNGTTGCTAAATTACAGATNTCAACATGAGAAAAAGAAACTCNTTTTCTTCGTAATTTACCTATACACACAGTTTGAGTGATAATTAATNATAGAATAAATAGCATGGCTATTTTAACGAGACAAAAGTTGTTGTGTATATATTTGTCTAGATGAAATATCGATTATGATGCGTTTATTTGATGACCATCAATAGAGCATTGACGATAATGATTTATCTTTCTCTTCAAGAGAAATACATTTTTCTCTTTGTTTGTCTATGCCTTGCCGTCTCTTTCTCTCTCTCTCTCTCTCTGTTCTCTCTTGAGTGTAGACATCAATCTAATTGGAATTGTTGTTGAATCTTTAATGCATCGTATTACTAATATATCTGTGCGAAAGATAAAACAAAACGACAGAGAAAAACAAACATTTTTTTTTGGTGTTTCGCTTCTGAAAGGGTCACGCGTTAAGCATATGCGTCGTATTTTGTTTCTATTTTAATCGACACGGCGAAAAGAGAAAAACGAAACGTGTATTACATAGAGAGAGGAGCATTTTCGTTTTTCATCATTCTACGATTTTCGATATGTCATCGTGCTGTGCAAAAAAAGGTCCTGGGTATGGAACTCCCCTCGAAGCCATGAAAAATGGTGTACGAGAACAAATTTTATATGTCGCCATGATACCTTGTCAAGAAGGGCAACCCGACTATTTAGCTACGATTGATGTCGATCCAAATTCGTCGACATACCAACAAATTATTCATCGACTTTATTTTCCTGAATTAGACAATGAATTACATCATTTCGGTTGGAATGCTTGTTCGTCATGTCATGATGATTGTACGAAACAACGACGATATCTTGTCTTAGGCGGTTTTAAATCATCGAGAATCTATATTGTCGATACGGAAAATAGCAAACAACCGAGTTTATATAAAACAATCGATAGTGATCAATTGAAAAAATTAGATTTAAGTGCACCACATACGGTCCATTGTCTAGGCAGTGGAGATATTATGATTTCATGTTTAGGCAACGCTCAAAAAGAATTACCAGGAGGTTTNGCGTTATTAAATGAGAAATTCGAAGTTGTTGGTCGATGGAATGAAGAAAATAATCCATCGGCTGTTCAATTTTATTATGATTTTTGGTATAAACCAAGATATAATATTATGGTTAGCAGCGAATGGGCTGCTCCGAATATATTCGAAAAAGGTTTCAATCCAAGTGATGTTGCTTCGAATAAATACGGTCATTCATTACATTTCTGGGATTGGTCGAAACGACAATATTTAAAAACAGTTGATCTTGGTGCAGACGGCAACATTCCACTCGAACTTCGTTTTTGCCATAATCCAGTCAATCCCGTTGGATTCGTTGTTTGTGCTCTAGGCAGTTCAGTCTTTCGATTCTATCCCGATCAAGCCAATGAATGGCAAGTCGAAAAGGTCATTCAAATCGAAACAGCTAATAGCAGAGATGGACAACCAACACCTGCTATTATCTCTGATATGCTTATTTCGCTCAATGATAAATATAGTTAGTTAAATTATATGTTTTAATTGTTTTTTTTTCAAATCTTTTATAGTGTATTTCTGTGATTGGTTACATGGTGACGTTCGTCAATATGACATAACTGATACATCAAAACCGAAATTAACCGGTCAAATTTGGCTCGGCGGTTTGCTTAAAAATGAAAATGATTTTCAAGATAATCGTCAACTTCATGGTGGACCACAAATGATTCAATTATCACTCGATGGCAAACGTTTATATGTTACCAATTCACTTTATTCGACTTGGGATGATCAATTCTATCCGGGCATTAAACAAGATGGTTCCTATTTGGTTAAAATCGATTGTGATAGTGAAAATGGCGGTATGAAACTTGATCAAAACTTTTATCTTTCATTTAAAAACGAGCCCAATGGACCAGCACGTGCACACGAAATGCGATATCCTGGTGGCGATGCAACCTCAGACATATGGAACTAGACATTTACTTTAACTTGCTTTTGTTTTTATTTTTATTTAAAAATAAAGATTATCATTCTAACCGAATTATTAGTGATAATATGATTCTAAATGATATTCCATCTGGTATATATGTCACAGTACAAATTAAAATCCAGGACAATTTAAAATCGTCCTAACATATAAGGAATATTTAAAATTTTCATAAGGACAACTTAAAATTTTACACGAAAATTTTAATTTGTCCTAGGCACTACTAGGACAATTTTTAATTCTTCTGGATTTTAATTTGTACTGTGACATATACATTGTTCTTCGTTCTGTATAACTATAGGGAGTCTATTTGGTTTATTCCTAAGAAAATGTGTGTGTCTTTCTAATCATTAAATAAAGGAAAACTGTATAAGAAGAATAGGATCGTAACACACCGCGATGTAAAAAGAAAATGTTGTGTTCTTGATTAAAAAAAACAGCTTATGCAGTGTCGATTTAAACGTCTAGGCGCAATTAAAAATATAAGCATAAAAGTTCGATCTCTTTGTTTCGATTCTTTTCTCAGATTGTTCATCAAAACGTGTAGTCTCACTCTTTTGGAACACCGTCATATCGGAAATCAATGAAACAAATTATTAAGAAAAACAACAAGACAAACTGTATGTAATTCGCATTTTAAGAAATGTTCCACTTCATACTCACTATTGCGAGATGAGAGAAAGATGGTATATCTGAAACTTGGTTTATTTGTGAAAATGAATAGACTATATACAGAAGCATAGATGATACCTCGATATTTAGATCCCAATGACCTAGGGTCGAATCACATAGTAATCTAACACATACGAAAGGAAAGGAAAATACCCTATATATAACAGTAAGGAAAAATCCCTGAAAAATGAAAGAAAAGAAAGAAAACAAACATATATCGTTGAGAACGACAAGACGAAAAAACACCTCCTACCATTGTTCTATATGGAGTGTTGTTGTATTGGACAAAAATAATAGTAAACACGTAGCACACAATAGTATATTGTGTTACGCTCTACGTAAAAGATCATTCAATAAAGTATATTTGCAATAAAATTCTTTTATCTTATTGTTTTTGTTGTTTCTGTCACTGAGTTTTTTCTCTTTACTCTCATTATTTTAGCTGTTCTATTCTTTTTTTTTCGTTATCTGGTATGTTTTTGTTATTTATTCGCCAAGATATGTATGTTAACGAAAAAGTTCAAGTTTCGATTGATGCATTGAATAAGGATTTGATGTTCTTTGTTTAAACTTTGCCGATCTTGAAATAAATAGTGCTCGTTTTTTTTTTCTAGAATGTCACTTATTTCAATGCGTACTACCTTTTTACAACATCTTGCTTCTATCGCGAAGACATCGAGCCAAATTACTTCTTCACAAGTGGCCAATTTTCTCATTTCAACATTTGAATATGCTCGCAATCGAAATCTCACCAATTTAACTGAATTTGAAGAAGCCGAAGTCCAACAACTCGAACGAGAATTACCCAAAGTTTATCAAGTTCTTGGACGTGACAAGGGAATTCTACGCCTTTGCAGAGAACTCCACGAAAAAGATTTATTCGAATATCTGAAGTATCTGTCGGCTACTCAATTTTTGGTTGATGATTTTGGACGATTCGTGCCTAATAATCCCGAGAAAGAACAAGATGTGACTGCTTTGAAAGGAGATTTTGATGAAAAATGGTATTTTCTTAGTCTAAATTATGATACAGATTTTGAAGATCCTTATCCAGATGGACCAAAACCAGATTGGAGCGGTGTTCCCGAATCACATTATTGGTGGGCTGACATAAACAAATTATATTCATTGGTTTGGACAAAGGCTCCTAAATCATGATTTTTTTTTGTTAGAAACGATATGATTGAATAAATCACAGGGAAAATCAGTTTTTATTGAGCCATCATTCTTATACGTACAAAAATTTATGATTTTCAGGCACAAATGGAGTCTATTAGAATTGCACGAATCGAAGAATTGCAGGTACTGGTTCACCAGGCTCCAATTTAAATGAATTATCTTTGCCGATTGGTTTATTTTTCAATTCGAATGATGATCTATTTATTGCCGCATGTTGAAATATTCAGTAGGTGCTACTGCTCATGTTATTGTTGCGGGCAACGGCACATATGGCGATGGTTTAAATCTGTTTTCATTGGATACTATTACTTACCTGTATGTTGATTCAAATCAAAATATTTTTGTTAGTGATAGTAACAATGGTCGTATTATTCGTTGGGATAATGATTCTACAGTAATGAAATGTAGAATTGAAGATTCCAATGGAACATTTATAGCTAGTACTCTTCAGTCACCAGGAAACAGTTCGACACAACTCCGTAGTCTGTACGGCATAACATTAGATCGATGGATGAATTTATATGTTGCCGATTATGGTAATAATCGTGTTCAGTTATTCTGTAATGGTAATACATCAGGTATTACAATTGCAGGAGGAGTTATTGGTGAAATCGTTTATCTAGCTCATATGATATTAAATTTGATTCTCGAATGAATTTGTATATATCAGAATCTAGTTGAGCGGCAGTTCAAAAATTTGTCAAACTATAAATAAATTCCCCATGATGAATTCAAATGTGATTGTTCATTTACATTTCATTTTGATGACAAAGTAAATATAACTATATCTTAATGAGAGTCATTTGATTTTAGTGCTGAAAATATTCTCGAAGAATATCTTAAATATCATTTTTCACAAATTCAAAATTTATACATTTCAACAATGCGTTCATCACATTATTGCAATGATCAAGTTTGGCAACAATTACTTTCGCTTTATCTACCAAATTTACAAATCTTTGATTTTCATAATGTCAGATGTCCAACTGGAGGTGGAGACAATCGAATTAATGAAATTTTAATCAAAGAATTCCGTTCTCGATTTTTCTTGCATAGAAATTGGTTTTTCACACATGAATTTGTACATATGAATACATTTTCAACGAATGGAATTTGTCTATTCAACTCAACCATACAGAAGAAAATATTTTATATTATCAAATAGTTTACTAACGGATAAAACAGTGATTTTTAATTCTGTTCGACATTTAATTATTTATGATAAACGAATATTAAAGAATTGTTGCAAACGTTTTCCATACGTGAATAAACTCACACTTAATCAGCATTGTTCGCTTCATTCGAAATGGTATGCAAGTGATGAATGTCATTCGATTTTTCCTTTGACACAAATTACACAATTGGATATTCTAATTGGATATCAAAATTTTGCTGAGATCGACGATTTACTCCATTGGATGCCTAATGTTCATACATTGACAGTTTCAGGAATAAAATTATCGATTGAAGAACGACAAATCTCAAAACAAAATCAAATCAAACAATTGACTATATTCGATTTCTGTTCAGTACAAATGTTTAAATTTTTAATGGATTATTTTCCTCGAATGCTTCATTTTACATTGAATATGCATAGTTCATCACTAGCATTCGATGAATTTCTTCCATCTCTACCATTGACAAGTCCACATCCACTCTCATCATTAACTTTACAGAAAATGGAAGAAAAGAAAATCGATAAACTAAAAACTTCACTCGAATCAAAGTTATCGCCAAATCAGTATTCGATTGATATAATTAATGATATATTTTATCTTTGGTGGTGATTATTTTTTTTCTTTGACTTTCGATCAATGCTCATATAGCTAAATCTAAAAAATCATACGCATATATTTTTGTTATTTAAAATTCATCTTTCAATAAAAATTCCATCATCGTCTTGAAATCGTTTCCAGACGATGGGTCACACACTGTCAGTAGCTTATATGTTTTTTCACACAATTGCCGCTCTTCATTACCAACAGGTAGTGCACGTTGTGCTATGTGGAGAGCTTTTTCACATGCTAATCTTGCTTCTGAGGATTGGTGCAGCATAATGAGCGGCTGAACAACAGACATATAAGATGAAAATAATACTGGATGAGCTGATGGAAGCTTTTTTTGACGTATAATAAGTCCTTTTCCACAAAAGAAAAGAGCTCTTAGACTATCGCCCATATCATTATAGACACCACCAATATTTGCATATGTATTAGCCAAATGAGGATGATCTGGCGGGAAAACTTGTTCTTGAATAATTCTACCTTTTCTGAAATATTCCAGTGCCTTTTGACGTTGTTGACAAGCCATATGAATACCGCCAACGCAGATGTATACATTGGCTAGATCTAGAGGATTTGAATGAGGTGTCTTTTTAAAAAAATTTAGTGATTTTTGACAAAACGAGAAAGCATCCGCATAGTTTTTCAGATGACAAGACGCTATACCAATAATATTATTAAATGCGGCAAGTAGATTATGTTCGTCAAATAATTGACTTGCTATTTTAATTCCTTTTTTACTTTTTGAAATTGCTTTTTTGTATTCGCCCATTTCGAGGTAAACCAGACTGATATTACCGTAGGCAGCAATTACGTCGATATGCAATTCACCATGTTTTATCTTAGTAATTTTAAGAGCATTTTTATAAAGAGTCATTGCGTCTGAATAATCACCGAGATTTCTTAAAATATTACCCTTTTGACAATAGGATAAATTAAGTGTTGGATGATCTTTCGGTAAAGTTTTCTCCTCGATTACGAGAGCTTTTTTAATAAAGTCAAGTGCTTGAGGAAAATCACTCATATCATTGTATAGACCAGCCATGTTCTTATAAGTCATAGCCAAGTCAGGATGATTCGGAGGCAGACTTTCATCGGATTTAATTGCTTCTTTAAAGAAATCAAGTGCTTTTAACTGTTCACCTAATGAATTGTACATGGTACCAAGATTGTTATAAAAACAACCTAAACCAAATTGATTGGAAGGAGATGCGTTTTTATATATTTCGAGACTTTTTTCTAAATATAGCAATGCATTTTTCCGTTGATCTAAGTTTTTATATGCGAGACCGATATTGTTAAGCATAACAGCTAAGGATTTCTTATCCGATAAATTGAGGCGAGATATAATTTCAAGTGCGCTATTGTACCATGAAATTGCTTGTCTAGAGTCACTTAAATTGTCGTGTATGATACCAAGTTGACCATAAATAGATACTGTTTCACGTATATCCGATGTTGATTGAAGTAATCTTTGACATAGCTCGTGAGCTTTTTTAAATTCGCCTAATCTGGTCAATAATGGTACTAATCGAAGCCAACCTGTTGCTTGTTTAGTTTCATTTCGCAAATGTTCAGCGAGCACTTTAAGATCTTGATCAGTATCATTTGTTATAGTCAAATTAACTTTCCACTCTGGACCACTCTTATCTAACTGCTCAATTGTTCCAATTCGAAAAATAGTATGCATAGAAAATAATATTTCGTATTCCTTATCAAATTGACTAATATCTGCAATATATCCGTAATGAGTTGATGATGATGATCGACTGATTTTCATGTGAAAAAGAACTCCGATCGAGTTTGAATCTTTTGGATCACTTTGTGCATACATCAATGCAACGTTTGAATCAACACTTGTCGATAAGAAATTGTTGAATGATAAAAGACCACCTTGACTTTGTTGTATTTTCTGAAAATCTTCTTTGATCATACATTGACCTCGATAGACATCAAGTTCATTCAAATAATCTTCATCGTCTTGTTTTTTATATATACTTTTAATATTCAGATCAAGATCACGAATGAAAATTCCCATTTGAATAATAGTATTAGCTTCAAGATTACGTAAAGCTTTATTAAGTGTACTATAAATAAAAACTTCTCTAGTATACCACAGAATAGCCGATTCTGATTTGTATTCTTGCTTGAAATTTGTGATTTTATTTAATACTGATTCATTATTAGCATAGAATTGACGAAGATATGTGGCCATGTCATTAATTGATTGCTTGTGATATTTAACTTCTAACAAAATTTCTTTCAACATTTGTGTGTATATAAATGTCGGATCTAATTGATCGAAATTTCGATCTAAATCAGTACTAGGTTTTATAATACTAATTGGAATCGAATTTTCATCATATTGTCGTATTGTTCGTTTCAACGATTTAATGAGTTCAGTGTCTTGCTGAAAAATATCTTTAATTTTCGGCCAAGTTTCTATCCAATCTTTAACAATTGCTTTCCTAGGAGCATAGATCAAAATTGAATCAATTTGTGGTTGATTATGAATATCAGAAATTGATTTTTCATCCAGATAATTCATTATAATTATGAATACTTTTTCATTGCAAATATCAGTGATGAATTTAACGCATTCATTTACATCGTTGAATTTGTTATTTATTTCAGAAACAGTTTCCAATTGATTAATAACAGCATGACTATCATCGTCAGTACATTGATCAATAGCTGGATTCAACAAAATAAGACGAAAATTTTTCATCGCCATCAGCAAATATTTTCTTGCACTATGTTCGTACTTTTTGTTTTTGTATTTTCACAACAATGTTAGAGAAAAGGCACCAATGCTAATTGGCCTTTTTCTCTGGGTTTTTTTCCGTTCTGTTCCATCCTTGTAGAATGAAGAGGAAAAAAAGAAATGAGTCGATGGAAACAAAACAAATCCTTGTACCAAAAAATGTTATTCTAAAGTGTATCGCCTTTTTTTCGTCGAAAAAAGACATGGATTCAAATGTGGTAAATGAATTTTCTATGTTATGTTGCTCAATTATTTGCTGTTATTCTTCTTTTAAAGAAAGAGAAACATGAAAGCTCATCATCACGTCAACAACCACCAACTCCATTTGATCATTCGTATCAGATGATTGTATTAACTGGTGGAAAATTTTATGGTATTCCCGATAAGAAAGCGATTACGAGAGAAAATGTTTGTAAACCACAAGATGTAGATATTGTTATTAGTGGTGGAAAAATCTTAGCTTTATTAGAACAATCGAAAACAGATACATTTGCAAGGGGGAAAAAGCAGATTGAAATGATTGCCTGTGATTGCTGTTGCCTGGCTTACTATCCGATGACAAGTTCAAGTATTTTTTGAAAATACATTCGATTG
>JGI26536J50258_1002973_pt1 | contig 10492 bp, 7 predicted proteins | sample ThiBiot_750_plan_FD_50258 | JGI IMG/M metagenome (IMG submission 50258)
TTTTTTTTAGTTATGTCGGTTATCCACCAGATGCATCTTATCATGGAGATTCTCGATCTGTGTATGTTGAGAATTCGAAATTTGAATTGAATGAATTGATTTGTTTGTTTTGTCTAGATCGAAACGAAATGGTACGGGACGAGAGATTCTTCCTGAAACTATACAATCGTTCGATACATCGTCGACACGACCTAATAGCAGTGATCGATGGTCGAATGCGTATGGTAATACGGGTCGATCACAGCATAAAAGTGATTCGAGGCATTCATCTGATCGGTAAATATAATTGTGACGAAAAGAAATGAAACGTATTTTGCTTTGTTCTTTTTTCTCTAGCCGACATTCGAAAGAATACGCAAAAGGAACAAATTCTTCTCTAATATCCATTCCATCAAGTAAATAACTTCGAATTTTCATGAATTTACTCAAATTTATTTTTTCTAGTTGATAATGGAAGTCTACCTGGTGCATCTGTAGGTACACGACGACATCGTCTATCTACTTCATCAAAAGACAGTCGTATGTTGACGAATAAATCGTTTATTTTTCAAATGAACTTCTATTTTTTATAAATAGTTTCAAATAATGTTTCATCCGGTCGAAATCGTCGTTCTCGTCATCATGCATCATCTACCTCGGAATCGTCTTCACGATCATCATCATCCTCAAGTCATAGTTCAATTAGTACAACTAGTCTCGAACATCGATCAAATTCCTATCAAAAACGTCATAGTAGTAAACATTCGCAGAAACTCGCGAAGAAACAAAATAAATCTTCAGCAGCCACAACCGCAACGTCGAATAAAATCTCATCAGGCAAGAAATCAACGTCGACAACGAAAGAACAATCTGTGAAATCAACTCATCGTTCACGTTCGAATAAATCCGAGAAAGACACGGACGTATTAACAAACATTCCAAATTCAGATGCAAATCTCGTTTGCAATTCAGCACTCGACGAACAAATCGAACCATCGAAAAAAGAATCATCACCTCAACCAACAAAACAACAACAACAACAACAACAACAAACATCAATTATTCAACCGTCATCATCGCCGAAAGCACCGCTCAAAGACAATGAACGTATTTTCGATTGGCTCATGCAAAATCAATTGCACGATAGTAATAGTTCAACAGGTTTAGATCAAAATGAAGATGACGAACATCATCTCAAACGTAAACCTGATGACGATAGTCTCGAAAATATCAGCGACGAACAAACATCGAAAACGTCACCGCCAAGACAAACAAATAATCCATCGAGTCACACGAAAATCTCGTCGATGAGTCTGACGAAAAACTGTAAAAATGAAAAACCTTTGCCAACAACAGCTGCCTACCGTTTACAACCGATACGTGCGGGTGGCAAACGTGACGAACAAACCGACACTAATTCGATTACAAACGAAAATCATCTCTCACCAACACATTCGACATCAAATGTGAATAAAGATGAAATCGATCCGAATGTAAATCATCGTCGTCTACCGAAAGTCAAATATCATCTGTCGACGAGTCATACGAAAACGATTCCACTCGAATCGGATGTGTCCTATGATCAATTAGATGTTCGATTGAGAAGTTATCCATCGTTGTTTAATGATCATATCGAATCGATACGTTTGCCATTTCCACAATTTGCTTTCGAAAATATTAAAACTTCGTCGACATCAGCGCGCGTTCTCGTTGTACTCAATCCAAAAGCACATTTAAAACATTCATCTTTGGGTTTAAATACTCCATCATCAACAACAACAACAACAACAACAACAGTGCCGCATAAACTTGATTCGTTAATCGATCTGAATCTACCGACGAACACCGATGAAGATCCGTCAGCGACACGGATTACACTTGAAGAACGTATTCGACTGCTCGATCAGCAGATGAATGAAATGAAACATGGCCAACAGAAGTCAGCGACATCATCCTCGTCATCGTCGAGCTCGTCTCTATCTCCAGCGACTTTAATCGAACAACAAAATCAAAAAACGAATTCGATATTCGTACCAACAACAACGACGCCATCCGTTGCTAATCTCAATACGACCGTGAAAAGTACGAATGATCTCGTTTCGACATTATCACCGGCGTCATCAGCTAAAATCGCTCAATGTCTTCAAGTAGCACGCGCAGCTGTTATGAATANTCAATCATCACCATCGAAATCAGCGGTAACTCCGTCGACGACATCGCCATTCTCTTTTCCAACTGCATCTGTACCGTCACTGAATTTAACTCGAACGCTATCGACAACATCGCCGTCGCCTGTGACCATACCTTCAGTATTAACACCACCTCCACTACCGTTTCCGAATCTATCAACTCTGCCGAATCCATCGTCGACATCGATTTTAACGACATTTCAGGCGGCTATTACGCAAACGCAAATGGCAGCTGCAGCAAAGTACAATCCAATGTAAGCGAGCGAAAAAAAATGATCATCCTTTCTGTTGATCCTATTCTAAATTTGCTTTTCTAGGTCATTTGCGGCGACACTTCATCCTCCTCCACCACCGGTGCCTGCTTCACTTATCTCACCTTCGTTAAATCTAAATTCGCCATCGGCAACGACCTCTACACTGACTACATCATCTCATAATAATAATAATAATAATAATAATCTAATGTCGAATTTGACTCTTCCGCCACCTCCTACGCCACCGCCATTAACTCTATCGAATACTAATTCGACACCGGTTAATCTTCTTAGTCCGCCCATATCGAATATTCCGTCTAATGCGTCGTTCTCTGAACCTCTGCCGACGTCACCGAGTACATCGTCGGCAAAAATTCTCGAGCGTCTAGGTCCATCAGCTAAATTCAAACGTAAAGCTATTCCTCCGCCGTTAGCTGTCGTCACGACACCAACAACACCAAACGTCAAAGATTCATCTGTATTACCTTCACCAGAACCAACAGCTCCGATCAATAGCGGAACAAATTCACCGCCCGTACTTCAAACGCAACTATCTAACTCTTCAACCGGTTTGAAATCGATTTTAAAACAACGTTCACTATCGAATTCGTCATCACTCTCGCCAACGAGTGAACGGAAGTCATCAACTAATTTCATTTCACCGCGTACATCTACAGACACACGTCCGAACGTGCCCGTAACACCAACTACTCCGGTAAATCGTTCTGCGTCAATCGATTCGACATCGAAACGTACGCCTCCATCGACGCCAACTCCAACGACGGAGAAGAAAAAACCTGCTAATCAACAGGATAGTAGCGTGTTTACAAACGATGTCGATGAACGTCAAGCTGATGATAAAAAATCAACTTGGCGTACACCGCCAACAAAACAACAATTATCATCAAATGAAGTTGCCAATGTTAAAAAACCGATCTTAGATAAAATACCGAAAAAATCAACGGCAACGTCCGTACCATTGAAATCAACTCCAGGTGTTGACACAACAAAATCAGCGGTGAAAACAACTAAACCAACTAAACCGAACACGGTAGCAACACCAATAGGTTCAAAAATTCCACAACTAACGTTAGAACGTATTGATACGAAATCGATAAAACCATCCGTTGAAACCCCGACAAAAACCAATAATAAAACGGTTAAAGTCAAACGAACGAATGTCCTTCAAAGCGATAGTGATACAGACAAGAAATCGACGTCGAATGATGCTCAAAAGACGAAGAAATCTCTCTTAAATAATGAAATAACCAAACGTAAACAACAACATCAACAAAAACCAATTCCAACAAAGAAAACAACAACAACGCCTAAACAGACGAGTAAACCGGCTGCAAAAGTCGTTCGAAAACGTTCGACTACTGAAACGCATTCATCGACATCAGATGTCGATGAGAAGAAAACCGAGCATCCACTCACAACAACAACAACAACAACAACAACTGATCAAGAACAAGATTCAAGCGATGAAGATAGCGTCAAAATTAAAAAACGAAAGAAAACCGTATCGAAAAGTAAAGCAAAATCATCGAAAAATTCGACTATTTGGAAAGATATTGGAAAAGGCGCTAGTATGTACGATCGAATTAAAAAACGACAACGAAATGAACAAACACGAAATAGGTTTGCATACAAATTTATAATTTCTCAGCAATCAATTCTATTTTTGTTTTAGTTCATTATCGGCTAGCGAAGGTCATCTAACCGATGAGAATAGTGATACTCATGATGACGATGACGATGATGATGATGAAGATGATTATAAACGTACGAAAAATCGACGAGCCAATGTCACATCACGAAGAGTAATTAGCATAGAGAGAGAGAATATGAGTTTTATATTTACGATTTTGATTTTAGAATTTTACAATTAATACGTCTGATTCCGAATCCGAACCACCTTCGAAATCGAAAGCAAAAAAGGAATTAGTATTTGATAATAATATATTCGATGCTGAGGAAAGTGATGAAAAATCGAAGCCAATTAATCGTAAATCGAAAGTAAATCAAACACCACCAGTTCAACAAACGAAAAAACCAGTCTTAAAAACAAATAATGAACAAATAAAGAAAGACAAATCTTCGAAAGTTANCGAAGAACAATCGATGNCGAAAAAGAAAACAGCATCAATACCAAAAGTTGTCGAGAAAAAGAAACCACTTGTTAATGCAACTAAACCGATTCCNAAACTATCGAAATCATCGACTCCAGCACAGAAACGTCCGTCGACCGATGAGTCAAACGAATCGAATAAAAAACAGAAAGTCAATGACGAACAACAATCCGAAATTCATACAGTCGATAAACCGTCGATTGTTATTTCATCACCGAAAACCGATTCTTCGATAGTTCTACAGAAAATCGACGAACCAAAAACGGAAACAACTCCGCAAACAACACCAACTAAATTCGGCATCGTTTTTCCGAGTCATCATCGTCATTCAACAACGACACCATCATCAAAACGTACCCTTTCGACTGAAACACCGACGAGTCATGAAACATCGAAAAATGACAGCGAAGATCATGAATCTGCATCGACAAAGATCAATAACAACGATCAATCGAACGCAAATACATTGAAACCACCGGTAGTCGCACAATCGGCGTTAAGTGACGATGAAACTTTAAATCCGGAGACCATGCAATTGAGCGATTTGATTGGAGGAAGTCGACGTGAAGATACGAGTCCGGCGACAGGTCGTGCTGCAGGCAAAACAACAGGAAAAGGTAAACGAGCAACGAAACAAGATACAGCTGCGAATAAACGTCAACAAGCGAAAACAAATACAAAAGCAGTTAAATCGAATGAAAAACAAGACGAAGTATCTGCTGCAGAACCAGCAGCAGCAGCAGCGATACCAACGACAAGTACAAAACGTCCGTCAACAACGGAAACATCGTCTGCCTCATCGCCAATTACTGATAAAGACGCGAAACGATTACGAAAGAGCACTGATGATTCAACGACTATATCACAAATTAGAATTGAACCCGTTGAAAAACATTCACAAATTATCAATACGTTGATTAAAGAAGAAAAAACGGAATCAGTTTCATCTTCAACAACAACAACAACAAAAACTATTGATCAACCACCACCACCACCAGTTATATCGATGGAAACAGATCAAGTCTCATTACCTTCAACATCCATTACAACAACAACAACAACATCATCATCGATACCATTGGTGTCTATAACAAGTCCAGAAACAGAAAATGCTATCAAAGCTGTTTACTCGACAATTTCCATTCCTCAACAAACAATATCAAAGACACCGAATTTAGAAAAATCGACTCCTATCATTGCACCGATATCAAAAGAAACATTGCCAATTGTCGAACATCAACCAACACCAGCACCTATTCAAACAACATCCATCTTACCTCCACATGTTTCAATTAAATCATCACTTGCGCCGTCAGCTTTGAACGAAAATGTTGAAGAAACATTAAGTGCTGTTAATAGTCTTCTCATGTTAAATAATAATCCAGCAAATCTATCTGGTGATCATCCGTCAATGAAAGGCGCTGCACGTGTAACACCGACGATAAGTAAACCAGTTTATTCCGTTGTAACATCATTACCAAGTCCAACGAATCAACAAACACGTCAAACACCAGTAACAACAAGTGTTTCGACACCAACAACACAACAAAATGATTTAATAACAATGGTATCAAATATTGTTTCGTCGTCGAATATCAATGCTGATAAACCTTCGACAACAACAACTACGACAACATCAGCAAATACTTCATCTCGATCGCATATCGAAGAAGTTATCGATGATGTTGCTAAAGGTGCATTGACAACAAGTGTGCCAGCAACAACAACAACAACACCTCTTATTAGTGAACCAATTACATCTATTGTTCATGATGTCATGCGAACACCTTGTTTAACATCATCAACAACTGCGCCGACAACAACAACAACAACCGTAGGTACTGAAACATTGAATATATTCGATACACATCGTCATTCGACATCACCATTGAAAACATCAACAACTACAACAACACCTGCAACGACGACAACAACAACAGCAGCGAGTGCTTCAGTAAATCCTGTTGCTCCTGCTGTTGTACGACCGACATCATCTAAAACATCAACATCACATAAACGTTCAGCAACACCGAAAACAGATGTACCAACACCAACGACATCCACCACAGCATCGCCAATATTGCATGGATTTCCACATATGCTTACACCCAATGGTGGCATATTTACGGCTGGTCATCATTCAACTATTCCATTCTCAATATTTAATTCTCTGCCATCGAATATACCGAATTCATCAGGAAATCCATCGCTTGTATCAAGTTCTCCGCCTTTAGCAACACGCACATCATCCAATCGAAGTAATAGTCCGAGTACTAACAGTCATATTACTGTCAATCCATTACTAAATACAATGACGAGTGGACAACAAAAATCAACATCATCAAATTCACAAACACATGAAAAAGCATCCCGTCGAGAACCATCTAACAAAGGATCGACTACTTCATCATCATCATCGAATCGTTCGACTCCTATTCAACAAACAGTGCCTGTTCCTATTCCTCTTACAATCCCATCATCGATAGCTTCATCAGCATCAGCAGCAACAGCAAACAGTGTGATCAGTCAACAACAACAAGCATCACCTCTACTAAATTCAATCGACGCTGCTACAGTTGCAGCTATGCGACAACAAGCATCGCCTCTATCACAATTTCTACCACCAGACGCTGTCGTACAATTTCGTTCAATTTATCCTGATGCACCTGAATTATTTGGCGCACCGAGTGGTCTTTATCAACCAGGAAACATGGCATACGCTGCAGTAGCTCAACAGATGCTCACTGCCATGAGCATGCCAGGCAGTCATCCATCGGCTGCTGCCTTAGCCGAATTATATTCGAATGCCGATTCCTACTTCCGTATNAATGCTCCGCCACCACCGCCGCCACCCAATGAAGTCTCGCGTGATCCCTATAATGTTCAATGGCAAGGCAANTTGATTTTGAAAAACGATCAAGCATATGTGAAAACTCAATTAGTTGCTGGTAGTCCGCATATTGCACGTGCATCAATGAACTATTGGAATTCGGACTCATTACCAGCAGCAGCAGCAGCTAATTTGCAAACACCTTCGCATCATAATTTACGTATTTCTCAGCGTATGCGTTTAGAACAAGCTCAACTCGAAGGCGTACAAAAACGTATGCAAATGGATAATGATCATTGTATATTAATAGCTGAACCCAATGGTTCAACGCCAGATGAAATTCGTATGCAACAGAATAACTTGAAAAATGGTGTCATTCGATATTTTGATGAGAAGAAAGCAGCCGGAATTGTCAATGTTTTACTGCCCGGTGCCTCACAACCAGCTTATGTTGTACATATATTTCCACCATGTCAATTTGCATCTGAAATTTTACAAAAACGTGCGCCGGATACTTATCGTTGTGTTGTTCAGAATAAAATTGAACAAATCTATTTGTTAATTGTCATAACGAGTACAGTCCAATAGTTCTGTATCACTGTTTGTTATTTCATCTGTTTTCCTTTCTCCTTCTTCGTTTCATTTTTTCTTCTTCTTCTCTACATACATACACACAGTGTTCTTGTGTACTATTGTAGTCAGTATTCGATGTGATGCTTCTTTATTTTGTATAGTTTCTCATAATCTTCTTCTTCTTGCTTATGTTGGTTTTCTTTCTTCTTTTTCTTCTTCGATATGTAAGTGTGTGTGTGTGTGTGTGTTCTACTCAATTCCTCCCTTCTCGTATATACATATATACACATACACGCTGATAGAATTATGCGAGTTGTGGGAATAAAAAAATAACAAGAAGGGAAGAAGAATCAGTTTTTGTTCTGGTTTTTTTGTTGTATATTCAATGTTTGTTTGTGTGCGTGTGTGTGTGTGATTTAAATAGATGAACGACGTTTATCTTGTATGCTCACCAGGTTTTCCTCTTTTTTTTTCTTTTTTTTTGTTTGTGTTTATGGAAGTCTACTCGTTTTTTTGTTTCACGCGATTGCAACGCAGTAAAACAAGAAAGAAAAATGATTCTAACTTTAAAAAAAAAACAAGTTATGAATATAAGAAAAAAAAGCGAACTTTTTTCATTACGTCATTGCTAGTTGCGCTCTGGTCTTTCTCACTGATTTTTATATTGACATGGGGATTAATTCTTTGATGATCAAATTCGATAGAGAAGAAAAAAAAAGATGTCTATGATAATTCACCCATGGATGATAGTTGAATACAGAACAAATCAATGTGTAAAGCACATGTAAGCTCTCAACAATGTGCCTATTTCAATCAACGAATGAATGTGAATCCCTCAAGAATATACTAGCTAGATCAATAGTAGCCTTCGATGAATATTCTTCTTCTTTTTCTTCCTGTTAATATAATGACTGTGGCTACTGATATTGTTATTTTTTGTTGTGTTGTTGTTGTTATTGAGAATGTTCATTCACATTCATAAATCAACAACATATTTCTATCACATTCTTAATTTGACGGATATACATTAACTGACTTGTGTACTTTGACGACGTGCTTGAGATGTGTGAATAGCTAACAAAAACAAGAAAACTTTGATTATGCAAAATGAAAAATTGAATTTTAAGCTGAAGAAAAAAATCATTTCTCTTCTTTCTCGTTGACATCTTGTTAGTAAAATAGTCGAACATTCCGCGGAGGCTTCCATAATTGAATCAATCAGACGAAGAAATCAGTTTTGACATGGGCTTACTCGACGTTTCTACGGCATTGTTGCAATTTTTTTCTTCTTATCGCTGTCGATGTCATAGGAGTGCGATCAACGATCGATCTCAACATTGTCGTTCTCAAATTCTAAGTAAAGCAATGTTACTATTTCGACCGGAAACAATAAATATTTCAGAGCAAATTTTTCTTCTTCACAAAATCAAAGTCGCAAATGTTAATAGATATATAATTGTATTTGTGTATATAAATCGTTGAATGAATATGAGCAACGATGTTACTAAATTAATCTTTCTATTCGTTGAGTTGTTTGACAAGATGTGCCATATTTATTAGTCTCATTTTTCTTCGTATTATTCTCGTTTTTTATCTTCCGATCCGATCGTTTTTTTTTGTCTTAGCTGACGTGACAAATATGTTCTTCACCACCTCGATTAACCACTGTCGTTGACAAAGATTAACGAATATTTAGACTACCAAACATGCGTTTGTGTACAACATCTATCAATTAGCACACTTTTTGCTTTTTTTTCTTGTCAAACTATCATTAGGACCGGTTTTTTTCTCTTCTTTTTGGCTTGGTAATATTATTCTCATCAAATCATTATATTCAGTTCAATACGTATGCTCTCGAGGTGATTTCTTTTTTTTTGTCGTGCGAAATTAAATTCTAACGATAACCTTCTTAATCATTGTACCATGAGTATGGTTCCGATTATTTCTTCTCACTTCTCATCACAGGAAACAAGGTCATAGGCATCTATGAAAACAGATGGATTTCTATATCAACATTACATATCCATGATGACAGAGAAGTAAGCAAATGACGAAAGTAAGTAATAGCCACTTGACGAGTTCGAATCAAAAGGTAAATGATGACAATAGGGTCATCCTATTGACATTTCTCACCGACTGTTACGCAAGGTCATCGGTTTAATATGAATACACAGTTAGATGATGTTTATTTGCCCTTTGATCATTTTCATTCGATCAGCTCTTTTTCGTTTTACGTGTGTTTTTTTTTGTCTTTCTTTTACTTTCTCTCTTAAGCACACTCTCTTTCGGTACTGTCAAATAAATAGACATCGAAATAGAAAAGCAAAGAATCGAAGGTATAAGAATGTTTTCATCACTCGTCTTTTCTTTTCTCTTGTCATTTACTAGTCTATACATTATATTATAGAAAGAAAAAAGAATGACGAAAATAATTGAACACACTACTATCATATTACCACCCGTCGATTCTCTCACTCGTTCTTCTTAATGGTATTAGAATGAAAAAAAATGACGAAAGAAAGAACGAACGAACGA
>JGI26536J50258_1002988_pt1 | contig 10445 bp, 11 predicted proteins | sample ThiBiot_750_plan_FD_50258 | JGI IMG/M metagenome (IMG submission 50258)
TTCTAAATCAAAACATCCAGTCAGGTTTCTCAGCAATCTTATTGATGAAATTTACTCACCAGCTGATCTTCTATCTGAATCAACTTCATTTTTCATGGCTTGATTTTCTTGATCAAGACGATCATATGCTTCTTTCATCATTACTAATTCGTCATTCAATTCATTGACTTTACTAGTGAGTGATTCTCGAAGAGATTCAACATCAGCATTTTCTTTCACAAGTGCTTGATATTTTTCATCGAAATCTTCACGTTCTTTATTGATTTGATTGATAATAAGCTGTGGGAATTGATCAAGTGTGATGTTTTCATCGATGGGTAAATGTTGTTGAAGTTCATTAGTGAACTTTTCAGTTTGAGTTTGTTGATATTGTTGCCAAGCTTGATTCGCTTGATCGAGTTGTGCACACTGTTCATTAAGAAGAGCAACAGTTTGTCTGAGTTGTTGAAGTTCTTGTTCATGTTCGTTGATTGAAGGTGAAATGTTATGAATTTGTTTAGTAACATCAGGTGAGAATGTAGTACGTTCAACACTGGTATTAGCAAGTAACGTTTGTTGTTTAAGTAGATCAATTTGCTCATTGAGTTCATTGATTTGATTCGATGAAGTTTCATTTTGTTCTTCAGTTTGTTGAAGATGTTGTAGAATCTGTTGAGCAATATCATCCAATGAAAGATTATTTTCTATCGGTAAATTCGCTTGAAGTTTGTCTCTGAAGCTATCGACTTGTGTCTGATGGTATGTCTGCCAAGCTCGATTTGCTTCATCTAATTGAGCACATTTTGCAGTCAAATTCGCAACATCATCTTGTTCGTCATTTTCAGTTTGCGAATCTTTTGTTTGTTTCACAGTTTCTAAATCATTGAGACGATTTTCAATTTGTTGTACAATTTCATCAAATGATGCATTATCAACATCAGTCAATTTCAATCGATCACGTAAGACTATCAATTGATTTTGTTGATAATCTTGCCAAGCTTGATTTGCGTCTTCCAATTGTTTCAATTGGAGTGTCATCGATTGTAAATTTTCTTGTAATTGTTCGACTTCGTTCGGTGATTGAACAAGCGGAATGCTATGAATACGAGCCTGAAAAACAAAAGACAATTGATTCTATATTCGAAAAAAGAAAACAGATTCGTACATGTGAAACTTGTTCTGTTCGGTATCGATCTTCTAACATCGGTATCAATTGATCGATAGACTGAATTGAATCAAATGGAATTTTAAAATGTGAATATAATCGTTTCGTAGCTGATTTATAAGCATCTAATTCTGATTCGACTTGTGTTTGTTTATCATTAAAATTTTGAATTGTTTTCAATAATTGTACACGTTCTTGTTCTAATTGACTAAGTTTTTGTTTATCGTGATTGATTTGTAAATTGAACTGTTCAATTTCTTGTCGATCTTTTTGATGAATCTGTTGTAATTTTTCGTAATCTTTTCTTAGAAGTGTTTCACGTTGTTTAAGTTGTTCTTTTTCAACAAGATCATTTTCAATTTGATGAAGATAATCCATGACTTGTTGTTTCTCTTGTAACATTCGTCGTTGTGTAGCTGATAATTGTGAACGAATTTGTATATTATCGGAACGAAGTAGTTCAATAGTTGAACCTTGTTCAGCTATTTGTACATTAGCTTGTTGAAGTAATTTTTCTAAATCTTGTCTATTCGAATGTACATCTTTAACATCATGAGTTAAACGTATTCGTTCAGCATCGATTACTTTACAATCACTTTCTAAATTCATCATCGAAACTTCTAAACGACGTTTAACAAGAACATGATTTTGTATATCAACAGTTAAATCAGCAATTTTCTGTTTTAATTCATCGATAACACCCGTTTGAGCTTTAGCATCACAACGTAAATTGGAAATTTTTCTTGATAGATTCACATTTTTTTCTTTCATTGTCTCGTATTCTTTTTGTAATTGTTCTAAAATTGTATTTTTTTCTTCTAAAGATTTTTGTAGTAGATCATATTTGGTTTGATCACCATGTACTTGTGTTAGATTTAAACGTTTATGTTCATTTAAATTCTTATCAATTGTATCCATTTGCTTTTGATATTCGGCACGTTCTTGTAGAAGAACACGAATTTCTGTTCGTAATGAATTAATATATTCTTGAAATAGACTACGTTCTTTATCCCATTCAGCGAATATCATCTCGTCTGATGTGCCACTACATGTTGTGCCATGTTCCGATTGAGTATCGAGAGCTTGTTTACTAACACTGCGATGCAAGGATGCAATTAGATCGGTTTCGGAATTAAATGAATTTGCCGATTGTCGAATAGCTACACCTGGTACGGACGGTTGTTTGACATGAAATGTTTCGAAAACTTCTCGATCTTCTAATGTTGGTGATTCAATATTATGTATAGGTATGAAATGATTATCATTTGTTGATGATGAACCCGATGCTGGTACAATCGATTCAGGTATGGATGTAATGTACGTTGAAGAAAATGGTAGATGATTTGTTGAATTTGTTTGTTCAGTAAAATGAACTGAATGTGTTATCGCTGATAGATCGATGTTTGTATTCGAACCATTAAAAGGATTTATGGATATTTTCGAACAAAGTGATGAAGTTGGAGATGAATATGTTCGGCCGTATTTCATTTGTTTGACTCGATCGAGTTCTTTTTGTACATCGGCAAATGATGTTGTCGTACGTGATGGACTTGTCTGAGAATTTTCATCGGTTGTTATTATCGATGATATTGGATTGATACTTGTTGCTAATTGTTGTAATGTTAATGCATCATATTGACGCAGATTTGTTTCATTAAGAACAGGAACTTGTTCAGAGATTATTGCCGGAGGTGCTGATATCGGCGGTTCATGTTCAGCTTGTTGTTGTTGCTGTTGCTGTTGACTAGACATGTTTATAGATGATAGTTCGTCTAATGAAGTTGAATGTTGAATAGGATTTTTAAAATCTGTTGAATAATGAACGAGAGAATCGTTAAGAAAAGTGTCTAATTGTTCTCGATCGGGAAATTGATGGAATTTATCGTCATCAGCAGAGAAAGTGACTCGTTCTGGTTTTAACATTGAATAACGTAATACTGTTTATCGATGATATCAATGCCCTCAACTATGACAGGATTGATGTAACACATGCAAATTTATAAGAAGTAAGAAAAAAAAGAAGCCAAGATGAGGAATAGTGAAAAAATATAGACGTGTGTTTGAGAGAGAAATCAGGGCGCAAAAAAAAATGTAGTCGACGTGTATAGGTATGTATACAAGGACAATTGGTATTTTTCTATAGCCAACCAAAGAACGAAAAATAAAAAAAAAGGTCTAGAAGTATAACTTATACATGTATGTATTAATTATAAATTACAGAAAAAAAGAAACGTGTGTATGAAATCAATCAATCAACCATAGCCATGTGGTTCGATCGGTTCTTTACTAAGATCTAATCGATATTCGGCGACGCGCTTTTTCGTTCGTTCCTGTAATAACCATATGTACACGCGGCGCTTCATCACTCGTTCTCATTGGTCGAGAAGAACCATTTATGTCGACTACAAACCTCAATCCAAAAAAAATCTGGACCTAAAACTATCTCTGAAAAAAAAAACTTCTGCGAGCTTCTTTTTCTTTTCGAAGTTTTTCTTTTTCTTTGAGATTTTTTCGACGAAAATTATTATTTTTCATCATTCACACAGTCATTAGTTTGTTTCCATGAGATTCTTTGCATTGCATCATATGTCTTGCAAATACTTTCTACCTCAACCCTCAACATTATAAAATCAATTGTATGTCTATACTTTTTTTTCTTCTAAAGTTTTATCAAAAACAATGGCAACGAGTTCTGATTCAACAGCAGATTTAGCATCGACAGTTGCAAATACTCTTACATTAACAGAAAATGACATTTCTGATTTGATCAAAATACAAGGTGATATCGTGCGTAAATTGAAAAATGAGAAAGCACCAAAAGAACAAGTGAGTGCAATGTTTCAATGAATCGTTGATTTTCGAAGTATCGATTTTTTCGAATAGATCGATGCAGCTGTAGCTAAATTACTTGATTTAAAAAAACAACTTGCTGAAAAACAAGGAGCTGATGGCGAAGACGCATCCGATAGTTCAGGACTTCTCAAAACACCTCGAGGTACACGTGATTATCATCCAGATCAGATGAAAATCCGTGAAGAAGTTTTTAAAACAATTACTGATGTTTTTAAACAACACGGCGCCCAAACAATCGATACACCAGTTATTGAGCTTACTGTAAAAAAAATCGATTTATCATAATTTCGATTTAGAAAATTCTGTTGTTTTTTAGACACTTCTTACAGAAAAGTACGGTGAAGATTCGAAGTTAATCTACGAATTAAAAGATCAAGGTGGTGCCGAACCATTGGCATTACGTTATGATTTAACGGTTCCATTTGCACGTTACGTAGCGCAAAATCGTATTTCAACTATGAAACGTTATCACATCGGTAAAGTTTATCGTCGTGACAATCCAAAAATGACTCGTGGNCGTTATCGAGAATTTTATCAATGTGATTTCGATATAGCCGGTGAATTCGATGCTATGGTCCCTGATGCTGAATGCATTAAGATTATTGTAGAAATTCTTGATCAATTAGACTTAGGACAATATAAAATCTCTGTAAGACACTTTCAATATTTCGATCTGTTTAATTCATAAAAATGAATTCTTCATCTAGGTCAATCACCGGAAATTACTCGATGCCATCTTTGCAGTATGCGGTGTATCTGATGCAAATTTTCGACCAATAAGTTCAGCTGTTGATAAACTCGACAAAGTAGAAATTGAATAACATTTAAGAGATTTTTGTTCGTCTTTTTTTATATAGACTCCTTGGCCTGTTGTCCGAAATGAGATGATTCATGAAAAAGGCTTAGCACCAGAAATAGCCGATAAAATCTGGTCTTATGTTCAAATGCATGGTACATTGTTGCAATTGAAATCTATATTATTATTGTTGTTGTTGTTTTCTTATTTATTTACATAGGAAATGCTGATCTGATCAAAGAACTACGCAAAGATGCTCAATTACTTGCTCAAAAATCTGCTGATGCAGCTTTACAAGATCTCGAAACACTCTTTCGTTATTTAACTCTATTCGGAGTGATGGATCGAGTAAATCTATTAGTTTCTCTAATCAGCAAAAAAAACAATGTTTTGCTTATTTTTACAGATTGTATTCGATTTGAAATTAGCTCGTGGTTTAGACTACTACACCGGCGTTATTTTCGAAGCTGTTTTGACCAAATATCAATATGATCCTCAACTGGGCGATGATCAAGTCGCTGTCGGTAGTGTCGCCGGTGGTGGTCGATACGATGAACTTGTTCAAAAGCTCGATCCTCGACACCGACGTGTGCCTTGCATCGGTGGCAGCGTTGGTGTTGAGAGAATATTCGCAATCAAAGAACATCAAATGTCTGAATCAAATATTCAAACGAAAACAATTTATACCGAAGTTTATGTTGCATCAGCACAAAAGAATTTAATCGAAGAACGAATGAAACTTTGTGCTTATTTATGGGAGAATGGTTTTAAGGTTTGTTTGTCTTCTATTTTCAAAAAAAAAACTATAAAATTGAACTATATGTATGATCTAGGCTGAAATGGCATTAAAACGTAATCCAAAAATGCTCGATCAATTACAATACTGTGAAAAAAATCAAGTTGAATTATGCGTTATTATCGGCGATTCGGAATTAAAAGCTGGAATAGTCAAAATACGTCATGTAACAACTCGAGAAGAAGTATGATTTACGACATAATAAGAATTCTTATCGATTGTATTGTTCTTTGAAATTTAGATCGATGTACCACGTGATCAATTGGCTGAGCAACTCCGTATTCATCTTGAAAAAGCTCGACAACGATAAGAGAGTTCTGAAATTAGCTCTCGAATATTACTTTTTCTCTTCTTTCTTTCATGTTTTGCTTGTTGTTTTAGTCATGAATTCAAAAACGAAAAAAAAAAGAAACCGTTTTGTTTTTGTTTTTCCGTTTACCATTTTTTTTCTATTTTTGAACTTGACTGACAAGAAAAAAAATCAGCAAAAGTAACATCATACAAAATTTCCTACAATCGAAAATAGTTTCTTCTTATTACTCTATTCTACAGCTTCCGACCTCTACTGAATATGCATACATGTACAGTCAAAATGACTTGATTTACGATTGAATTAAATAGCCCAACACTTTAAACATCGAACTTGACGAATTCTTTCTACTTCCGAATTATACTGTTATATGATCAATGATTGTGGAAGGTATTTCATCATAAAAAAAGAGGAACTTTAAGTGATTCATCACGATATAATAGTTTTTTTAAATAAATGACTCATTGATCAGAAGGGAAAAAAATAGTTACGCGTTATATTTATTCATACGAGAAACATTTTCCTTTTTAACCCGTGATGAATCATAAGATATATTTGATCAAACTCAGCCCCTCATCATTTGCAAACGGTACATTTCAATAGAAAAATCGAAACATGTCAAAGCGTTTATCGAGTCAACCATGTTTGATAAAAACGCCCGTGTGTGACACTGGACCATCCCAAATATTACCTTTTCTCTATGTTGGTTGTCAGGAGGATGCGAATTCAACTAAAACTATGCAGGTAAATTTTATTCTATTTGCCCTATTTTGTTTACGAATATGCCGCATTTTAGGATATTCATATAACTCATGTTATCAATGTTAGTTCAATCGGCGAAAGAGCTGCGTTTTTAAATGATGAAAATGATATTGACCATTTCTTTCGTATACCAATCAATGATTGTCATGATGCAAAATTATTACCATATTTCGATCAAGCTTATAATTTCATAGGTAATTAATAAATTTCAATTTTCAGCTAAAGAAATGTACATACGAAATTGTTTATTTTTAGAAAAGGCNCGAATGAATCATGGACGAGTTTTTATTCATTGTTTAGGTTCGTTATATTATTTGTTTACTTAATCTATATCATAANTATTGATATTTTATTTTTCTAGCCGGTATAAGTCGTTCACCAGCCGTAGCTATTGCTTATGTTATGCGATATTTAAATCTCTCGTTCGACGATGCATACAAACATGTCAAACAACGTCGACCTAAAATATCTCCGAATATGAATTTCGTTGGTCAACTCGCTGAATACGAACGTATGCAATCGTCATCATCGACCGTACCAGTCTGTTGTTCAATGATGAAATGTATTTCTTCTGAAACTGCTCAAAACGAACGTTGTCGTCTCGTACAAATCGAAGGTCGTAGCAATAATGATCAAAATTGTGAATCAAAAGTCAAATCTCTCATCAACCGTCCGACTACTACATTCCAAAATTCAACTCGACCGAAATTGACACGTCCTAGTAATATCTCATTGGATCAACCAAGACTGAAATTAATTAATAGTAGTTTTAATCATTTAAATGATTTGAAATCAACTGAGATTTCAACAAAATCTGTAGATAAACCATCGTCGCTGATAAATACATATGTTCCACAATCAAATACATCAAAATCATTGGAACAATGGGCGTCTCCGCAAACATGCGAGTCAAATGTTAGTAAACCTAAATCAAATGTGCTGAGTGCAAGTCTTGAATTGATCGTTTCATGAGAAAAAAAAACAACATTTTTATCTTGCTTAATTACAAATTTGTAGATTTTTATTTTCTATTCTGGTGACAATTAGTTGCAAATAGTATAACGAAAACATTTTTTTCAATTCATATTTTAAGGTGATTTAACAGTCATATCTATGTGTTGCTTATTTTGTTTGTTTGTTTTTTGTTATTTTAATTTGAATACATGTAAACGACATTCCATGCTAAATATATAATATTATAAATAAAAGCTTCTTTTTTAGTTTTCAATAAACGAATTCAAACTGATTTTTTATTCAAATTACTCTTCATTTTGCATTGAAAATAGTTATTCAACGAATAATTAATGAGAAAACAAACCTTGTATTTTTAATAGGATATAGTCTATCGTTATGAATAAGATCTCGAGAGAATTTAGATATAAATGATAAATGAGTAAGTTACAATAATACTTCTACTAATTTAATAATTCTATAGCATGTTTTCGATAGAAAAAGATACTATACGTTTTCTTTTTCTATTTCTATTTCTATTTATTCCGGCACGTTCTTCATTTATATTCGGAACAAACATGTAAATCAACTCTTTCCTTTCAATTAGTTTTTCGTCAATAAATAAATTTATTTTCTCTATCTAAACAAGTTTTAATGCTGATTGGCATGCATGAATATATTGTTGTACATAGTCGTCAATTGATTTTCGTTTATATTGCATAATATATCTTGGATGTGAAACTTGAATGATTCGTTGAAAGAATTGATATTGTTGATTTAATTTCGTTAGAATCGAATAATTTGTTCCTTCGCCAAGACAAAGAGCTACTTTACGTGAACATCCGAGATCGATCTGTTTTTCGATATTATCCGGTATGAAATGTTCTAATAAATTTGTCAAAAGTTTTTTGTCATCATAATAATTCATATTTCGTCCACGACGTTCGAGACCAAGTGGACAAACAGCACCAATAAAAAATCGTTCATAGAATTCTTTCATCGAATATTTGGAAAAGAAATAATCATAGATAAATTGTGATGATAATTCGGGTTTCAAAGCAAAATCTGATTCAATTTGACAAACAGTTTTTAATCGTATAGGATCAGTTAATGGAACGCCTATAAGATAGAAAACCATATAACTCAATTTTGTTTTTGTTTTTTCTCCTATAATGAATTTATTAAATATTAATCAGGTCATTTCAGGTTTCCTTCATTGACATGGATTTACACTCGATTTAAGATAAAGAGAACATCACAGATGCATTTTCAAAGTACCTGTTATTCCACTACCAAATCGTCCAGGATTAATTCCCAGGACAAGTATTCGTTGATTTGTATCCGAATAATATTTTGAATAGAATTGTTCTACACAAGACCATGTTTGAGGATTCTTATATGGATATAACCATTGAATAGTCTTATCCGGTAAATCAATATCACAAGGCGGTTCTAATTGTTGTAAATAGGATAAAATTTGTTGATTCATTGTTGATTTTGTTGATTGAAAATATCTCGATTGTCTTTCCATATAAAATGATATCTAAAAANNAAAACGAGAGAAAACTTTCCGATTAGATGTCGCAACTAGATGAAAATTTTCTTTGAAATCATCGATCAATGATTTTCTAATTCAATCGTCAATAATTATTTTACTCAAGAGAAAATAATCTCGTCAACTAAATGGGATTCTTCATTGCAAATACATCAAAATCATTCGATTGGTGAACGATTCAAACAAAGAACTACCGAAGTAGAAGAAATAGATTTATTTTCTGCTTCTTTCATCTCGTCTAGTTTTTTTTCTTTCTTCTTCAACAAAAATAATACTTACAGATGAGTCATTGATCACTGTCAAAAAAAAAGAAAGCATCTTCTCTTTACTGAGACAATTTAATTATACAATTGTTTGATTTTATAATCGAAATATATCTATCAAATGGCATTAATACCAATTGTTAAAGTTGTTGATCTGTATGCAACATAAAAAAGATTGAAACTTTGAATATCTATATACAAAGATGAATTCGATTATCTATTTAGATATCGTCATGATTTATTAGATAATGCGTTTGGTATTGAATGGATGGATGATAATGATGAAAATCAAGAGATCAATGGAAAACATTCTATTATTTCAGTTCGATCTGTTTTTAATAATCATAATGTACGACTTCCTGCACAAATTTGGCGAGCACTTTCAAAAGTAAATTTATTCGAAAGAAAACAACTTGTCAATGTTTTTTTTCCATATAGGTTGTACCCGGTGACGTTGTTATGGAATTAAATGGTGTTAGCACAGCAGGACAAACAGTTACTGAATGTAAATAATCTCGTGTCTATTGAATGAATTATTTTTCATATGTTTTGCGTCATAGTTGAAAAAAATTTAAAATTATCCGGCAATCGAATACGTCTACGATTAAAATCAGGTACCAAAACAAAGTTTTTTCCTTTGATTTAATAAAAAGGTTTTTTCTTGTTTCTCTTCTCTATGTTTTCATAGTTACTCCAGGTAGGTGTAACATAAGTATATATATATATATATATACGGTGCATGTAAAAAAAAATGTCTGCACACGAGAGAAGATGATAATGTATGTTTTAGTTGGAATGTTAAGAATGTTGATATGTTTGTTTCGCTTACATAAACAATTCGAAAAGCTAAAGATTAAAATCAGTTTTCGATCTTACATAAGATTGTTTCATTGTTGTTGTCGTTGTCGATTATAAAAAGAAAATACTGAATTTTATCATCAAACATCCTTGTTTATTCAACTATATTGAGTCTGTGATCATGATGAATTCAAACGACTTTCCTCTCGTTTTTTTT
>JGI26536J50258_1002997_pt1 | contig 10424 bp, 13 predicted proteins | sample ThiBiot_750_plan_FD_50258 | JGI IMG/M metagenome (IMG submission 50258)
ACAAGACAGCAAAAAAAGAAGAGAAGAGAAGAAGATCCAATGAAGTGAATAATCGACTTTATATGTATATATGTATAATGTATATATGTTGATCATCAAAACAAAAATTCGAATATGTGTGTATGTGACTTTTTTTTGGTTGTTTTCTTTGTGATACATGAAAAGAGAAAGAAAGAGAGATAGAGAAAGAAAAAATAAAAACGATAGAAAATAGAAAAGCAAAGCATTTCTTTTGTTCAGAGATCCGATTCACCATAGAGTGCAGATGAAAATGTCTTGTAATCGTATGCACCAGGTACACTATCAGCGCCCGTATACGCTTTCATACGTTGCATACACCAATCGGCTTGTTCACGTGGCAATTCACGTTTGAGAATTTCGCCAGTTATATAAGGTTTATCAGCTGAAAGTGTTTTAAAAGCTTGAATCAATTGATCAACATTGTCTTCTTCGGAACATTCTCGTGTCATAAAATCCAAAAACGATTCAAATGTAACGAAACCCGTTTGACTTGGATCGACATTCGTCATAATACGTTGAAAATCGGCGTCACCTTGACGATCTTCTCGAATATTATAACCACACGCAATTAAACACGAACGAAATTCTTTGGGATCAAGTCGGCCTAAAATTTTACATTCAACAAAACAACTATTTTGAGGACAAAAATCGAACAAGGAGACATACGACTACGACTCTTATCGAAATGTGCAAAAGCTGCTCGGAATTCATTCATTTGTTCTTCACTAATGCCTTTCTTTTCCAATGTATAGATTTGATTCTTAATCTCGGCTATTTGCCGTGTTAATTGCGTATTTAACTGTTCCCAAGCGACACGAATCGTTTCCATTGTATACGGTGTATGACGATTTTCGAAGATCATACATTCTTGAATCTGTTGATTGCATTTTTCGAGTTCGTCGATATGTGGACGATAGTCTTTGAAGCAGATTTCCATGGTTTCGAGTTGTTTTTGATGTTGTTCCAATGTTCCAACGACTTGAATCGTCAATTGTTGAAGTTGTTCGTGTTGCTGTTCGATCCACGGGCCGACAACATTCGATTTTTGTGCGAATTCGAGACGAATTCGTTCGTTTTGTTGTTGTTTGACATATTCACTTTCTAAATCTTCGTCACGTTGAGGTACAAGCGACTGAACTTCATTCCATTTGCCGGTAATTTCCTAGAAAACGAGCGGATATTCGAAGATAGGACGCNTCTTTTAACAACATACTGTCGGTTGAATATTTGTATATGGATTGGGTGGTAATTCGAGATTATTTTCTTGACAGGCTTGTTGAGCTTCATCGACAAGATGAATGATCGTTTTGTATTCCTTATCAGCTTCGCCGAGAGTCGCTTTGAATTGTTTATGAGCTTCGATTAGACCTGNGCACNCAAAAGGAAAATGTTTAGACTTTTGTTGAAATCGAAATTTACCGCAGATTTCATCGAGCGTGTGGATAAANAACATGTCGATTAGATCTTCTCGAGCTCCATCGAGCCAATTCAAGTATGGTGCTGCTTTTTTCGCGTAATCCAAAAAGAGACTATCGACTTTCTCGACAATCCGTTCGGCTTCGGTCAAAGCAGTGCGTCGTTTTTGTGTCAAACGTCCTAATTCATCCCATTCATTGCAAATCTTCTGACACCGTTCGTTCACTGACGTAATTTGATCGTAATTCAAAACGTTCAGCTCTTGAGCAATCGCTGCGATCTGCTCGACACGATCCTGATGCGCGCCGAGGTCACTTTCGAATGCCAAATGTTTACGTGAAAGAGCACGAAGATCGTTCAACGACGATTGTTTGAAGTCGTTCGATTTCAAAAGATCGACTTTGCCCTGCGACCATTCCTCGTGGATTTCGCATTTGTTTTGGAATTTCTTGGTTAAATGATCGAGCCGTTCGAGCCGACGGAGTTCGAGCAAAAGCCATTCCTCGAAGCCTTTCTCGGCGAGTTCGAGACCTTTCCAAGCGTCGACGATGTCGGCGATTAATTTGCCTTCGGTGGGCGTAAACGCCGGTCGATTCGAGAGACGAAGACGGGTTTGAAGCGTGTTGAAATCGGTTTCTAATTTCGCTTTTTGTGAGAGTTTCGGCGGCTTCTGTGATCGACAGTAATCGCGAAATTCGCCGAGTTTCGCTTGTGTGCCGTTTAATGTGTTGTCAGTCGAACGATTTTCGAGCCACGGACGTTTCTGTTTGATCCATTGGAGTAGATCCGAAGCTAAACGTTCGTATTCTTCCATCATATGTTCATTTTCTTGATTAATACTCAAGACTTTGCATATTCGGCTTGCTGCTTGTTCAGCCTAAAAAACAATTTTTCGATTTTCTTTGTCTCGATCGTCATTTTCTCGAAAAGAAACAAGATCTAATCTCATGCAAATTACCTTTTGTGTCGTCGAAAAGGCATGATAATATGACGAAACATAGGTCATCACCACTTTTTCATCGGCTTTTATGCTGTTATTGATTTCTACAAACGAAAACCAGATCATGCATCAAGAAAGAAAAACACACCGACATTCACAAGTCATGCGCGCACTGCACAACCGAAACAAACAACCTTTGTTACATCAGCGAACGTATGATAATACGCGCTGACATAAGTCATAACGGACTTCTCGTCCGGTCTCACTGTTTCGACTATGTCTAGATTCCTTCGGTTTTGTCAATCTATTCGAGATCTTCGAAATATTTACCTTCGGCATCGAGCATTTTCGGAATATCTAAATGTTTTTCAGCAATATCAAACGCGAGGTTCAAGTTCGTCAATGGATCATCCTGTTAAAAAACAAAGCAAATATTTGAATTTCGCGAAAGACGAACTCGATTCTACTTTTGTCAGTTTATTATAGTCAAGCAAGTCCGGTCGATGACGATGAATAAGTGCACAGAAAGCTAAGCCATCTTTGAAACTAAATCACAAAAACGTTCGATTCAAACAAAAAACAACAACAATTTCATCGAACCTCGTGTGAAAATTTTGAACATTCACGTTTTTATATGGCGACGTTTTACGTTGACACCATAATAATAGACCTTCTTTCGCCGACATTTCTTAAACAAACAAGTCGAAGATCTCGGCGAAAAGAATGCTCGATATTTACCCTCGACGGAAATATCTTGAATAGCAAAACGTAAGATAATCGTCCAAATCATTCCGAGAGTCATTTTGAGATTTCCGTCGACGATTTCTGAAAAATTTTGATTTTCAATTCTACAAGTTTANAGATAAAATTTCGATCGTCTACCTTCAGCACCAACCATGAGTTTGACGCCTTTACTTGTGATAAAATCCAATGCTTTGTTAACATTAGCGATTTTGTGAAATCTAAATAAAATAAAGATTCGAAATACAAGAGAGAGAGAGAAAAACAAAACTCGATTCGACCTCATTCGTCCTCGATCAGGCTTCGGTAGTTGTTCGTTCGAGATGACTTCTAAGAGAAGCATGAGCTTCAAACCATTCTGAAAATCTTCTTCGATATTTTCAATCGACGTGTCGACTTTACGCAAATGTGAATTACACCAAGCAGTAAACGTCTAATTTTCAAAAAAAAATCAATAATAATTTTTTAAAAATCGATAATCGTTTTTCGTACTTTTTTCTGCTGTCGTTCCCAAGCTGGATCTAAAACCGCCTCTCGTTCCCATTCTTCTTCAGGTAGCATGTAGTCGTCCGTTGAATTTCTCTTCGTTGCATCGCCATTTCGTTGTTTAATCGACATACCATTATGTCCATTGGTTTGTTGTTGATAGTGCGCACTCATATTTTATGATTTACTAATCAATAATGTTTTTTCTAACAGAATACATCTAAAAGAGAAAAAAACTTGCATTTTTTTTTGCTTCTTCGGTGGACGCGTGTGCGTCAATCAATAAAACTTCTCTCTGATTGTCTACGTGCCTGTTTTTATGAAACTAAATACACGCTAGTCATTGACATTACGAACGAAGGGAGGAAAAGAAGAAGAAGAAGAGAAAAAAAACGACAGGTGATCGACGAAATTGAAAAGGAGAAAAACGAAAGCGATTTCGTTGTTGCAAAAGAAAAGGCAGACGATACTGTTCATTAGACTGTTCAAGCTCAATGTCTCGATGTTTGTTCATGTTATAATCTTTTCCTTCATCCGTCTCGTTGTTCTCTCTCTCGTTTTTTCTATTTTACGAGGTTTCCTTCAGTACACATACAACATCATTAAAAGAATAAGACGGATAAAGAACGCAAAAGAAAAAACTAACGTTACTGCAATGAATGATAAAATCGTCCATACATATTTTGAAGATTTCTTTCCTCATGTTCTCTCTCTCCTTCTCTTTTTCTTTCTTCCTCTCTCTCTCTCTTTTGTTCGTTTGTAACTACGTCATCTCTTATCTTTTCATATCGAATTGAGTTTTCAGAAGTCAAACGAATGAATGATGAACGACAAAAATAAAAACAAAGAACATGATTCTTGAACCGATTGTACATTCCACAACACAAAAGAATTAAAATTGTTCAATCATTGGTGCAAATTTTCAAAGAGGTTACGCATCGATTTGTGATTCGTTCGAACTATCAACCAATCGGAAACAGCTAGGCGAATAGAAGGGTGCTCTGTATCAATCATTATTACATCAGGAAGAACAACGAGTATGTCGTATTGCATGAAACCAAGTAAAGATTAATTAAATATTTCGAATAAAAGNCTGTTTGATTTCTTGTTAAGANAATGAAAAGGATAAAGTCATGTTTTTGACGAAAGACGATTTGAGTTCGCCATCGACGATCAAACAAAAGGAAGACGAAGGCTTCGATCCATGGGAACAGCACGGTAAATTCCCGAAATGAAATGTTGATTTTCAATTTTTGAATTTCGAATTCAGGTTTAATCCTTCCCAATGGGTCAATCAATTGGGATTGTCCATGTCTGGGCGGAATGGCATCGGGTCCATGCGGTCATATCTTTCGTCGAGCATTTACATGTTTTCACAACAGTGATTCGAAACAGAAAGGGTCCGAGTGTTTTTCTGAATTTGCTAATTTAACCGATTGTTTCGCTAAATATCCGAAATTATACGGTAGTAAAGACAAATCTGCCGACGGTCAGCAAACGACATCAGCAACGAGTGCCATAGCCGATGCGTTGAACAGTCAACAATAGTTTTTTTTTGTTTTTCTAGTTGAAAAATAGCTCCCCGTGTCGTTTTTTTTTCGTTTTTCAGATTTCTGTTTGTGTTCTGCAAGAAAAGAAAGAATGGAAGACGAAAGTTCATGTCGAATCTTATCGAGCGGTCGACGAGTCGGAGGAGTATCATCGTCAGTTCATCGAGTTCTCAAAAGCGGCCGTCGTTTGACGAACAACCAACCACAACACAAAAAACAACGTACTCTCTACTCACAAATCGGTTCGATTCTTCATGAAAACGATTCGAATTACCGTCATCGGGATTTGTCCAGTGAAATTCAAGTCACCGAACGGAAACCACGAGAAAACGAGCCGAGCAAAAAACTTCTTCTGCAAGCGGTGTCCGATGCGAACAAAAGTGTGACGATGAAGTTAAAGAAAACCAACGGAATCGTTCAAGTCATGAGACCCGATGGAACAACCGAGTGTTTGACAACAAAAACTCTTGCCAAACGCTTGAAAGCCAAAGAGCCAACATGGATCGATCCGAGTAGTTTGACTGAGAAAGGCGAACCTGTTCTCGGAAAAATGAAAATTCGCATTCGAAATGAATATTGTTCGAATGCGGACGATGTCGATGAGACTCGTGACGAAAGTCCATCGAACGAACAGAATCTTTCGTCAATGGAGTTCGAAGATGATGACGAAGATGAAGTAAACAATTGAGAATTTTGGAAGATTCATTGAAAATATCTTTGCTTTTTCTAGTTTATCGTTGTTGTAAATAATAATGATGATGACATAAATAATATTTGGATGCTAAACGACTATCCGTATGATGATAATGCCGATGAATACGATGAAAATCAAGGAAATAATTCGTTGAAACGAAAATTAAGCGACGAAAGACTCTCGGACGAGAATGACGAACGTGAATATTCACCATCGGCATCAACCGGAAAGAAATTGAAACGATGTCGATTCTGGCCCGATTGCCATAATGGCGAACAATGTGAATTCGCTCATCCAACTCAACGTTGCACGTAAACCTAAAACTTTGATTAAAAACTTCAAAAATCTTGATTTTGTTCAGACATTTTCCCAATTGTATGTACGGTGCCGAATGTTTATTCATTCATCCACCTTGCCGATTCGGCAGTGCGTGTACACGATCTGATTGTTTGTATACGCATTCATCAGCAACACCAGCGTCGTCGCCGAATGACAACGCAGCAACTGGTCGAGCGCCAGTGACTCGACCTGATAGTTCAACAGTAAAAAAAAGCAAAGAATCTCATTTCCACATTCGAATTTTGATTATTTTTTAGTTATGCAAATTCGGTGTGCAATGTATGCGACCGAACTGTATGTTCTCTCATCCTCGTGTACCGTTTCCATCGGCTCGGAACTACAAATGGATCAATAGTAAATGGTTAGTCGTTGATTTCGAATAACTTTTGTTTATTATTAGGAGATTTTCTAGGCGTGCTCCGGACGATACACCTTTGCTTCCGCCGACGCCGAAAGATACTGTCTATGAAAATCCTTTCGTTGCTAAACCGTCGAATAGTAATGACGATTCAATCGAAAAATGAAAACGTTTCGTCTTTTTGTTGTTGTTGTTGTTGTTTTTGTTTTATTTGGGAAGAAAAAAAAAACGACAAAAAGGAAAAACAGACTTGCTCGTATTGTTTTACACTATTCCAATATTGTAGATTTATTTTTTAATTAGTAAATTGAACATCATCGACAAACTATAAGTATGTCGTCATCATCATCGAACGAAGGAAATCATGTAAGATGAAAAAGAAACATTTTTCATATGGACAAAAAAAAACTTATTCAGAATCTTGCCGATGTTCTCTTGTATGCCGGATCGAAATTAACACGCAAACAAGCGATTCAAGAAATAGGCGATGTCGTTTTAAAAGCAAATATGAAACCGAAAACAGTAAATACGCGTTAGATCTATTGAAAATTCTCCTACCAACAGAAAATACACTTCCATCAACTGTTGATGAACTTTTTGGTGCAATGTTATCATGTAAATAAACTTCATACTGCAAAGCTAAAGAGACTCGACGAATATTTTGACATTTCAGCGGAATATGATTGGCGTTTAGCACAATATTTAATTAAACATAAACAACAACCATCATTTCTATCGCCATCATCATCTCTATCATCGCCGAATATTTGGAATGAAAATTCCAGTTCGACAAATAATTCACTTGCAGTGGCTGCTGCTGCAACAACTAGTTCATCGTTGATACCACCGAGTCAAGAATTGAATTCCATTGTACAATCACCTTCGTTATTCTTGCCGATCAGTGCCAGTAGTAGTAGTAGCAGTAGCAGTAGCGGCAGCAGCAGTGAAAGCGAAAGTGAAAGTGATTCATCGGAATCAGATAGTTCTGAGGATGATGATGACGACGACGATGATGATGATGAAAGAAATATTCTTCGTGCTTTACATGAAGCTCAACAACAACGAGCTATTAACTCACCACCCATTGGATTACCAACTCAAAGTTCGAGTAAAGGATTTTCTCTCTTCGAACCGACAAAATTTCATATTCNTCGAATATTTTCAGTTGTAGAAAGCAATATCAATCGTGTTACAAGNACAAATGATGCATCCGATCAAAGATCTCAAATAATTTCTAGTTCATTAAATCGATTTCCTTTTCTCGGTTCATTCAAACGTGAACGAAGTGATGTTCGTTTTTTTATCAACTTCAATTTTCCAATTACTAAATAATATTTGTTTTTTTTTCTTCGCTTTATTAGACTTCATCCGATGATTCTTCAAGTGAACCCGATGTCTTTTTTTCAACGAGATTATCCGACAACAATAGTGACGACGACGATGATGATGAAGAAACACCGTTTTATCCAATTTCTAATAATAATAATAATAATAATAAATCGTGCTGTTTTGTAAGTTGATTCAAGTTTTGAGGATTGAAATTTTCTTATTCTTCTTTAAAAGGAAATGAATGGATGTGATTTACTGGATGGTGGCAAACGACGTCGACATTAAAACAACGAATATCACTCAAAATAAGAACAGTTTTCGACGTCAGATTTGAATATTCATGTTAATACATAGGAAACAAAATCAAGATTTATTGATTCAAAAGAAAATGTTTATTTTTTTTCTCTCTTTCTCGTTTTTGATTTATTTCATTTATCTTTTTTTTTTGTTCTAAAGTGTGTGCGTTTTGTTTTATAACAGATTGGGTATTAAATACAGAAAAGTAAAAGTAAAAGGAAAGGAAAAAAATCAAAGAATTTGAAATCGAGGAGGCTGTAACCGAGACAACTCCTACTAAACATGGAAGTTTTTCATAGTTGTTTTTCACACCATTCGAAATTATGACGGCACTGCCACAGGTAGATTCGGGAGAGCGAGAAAAAAAAACAACAAGGCTATTTAAACATAAATGTAACTTTAGGATCGAACGGGTCATTCGTATAATTCGAAAGGACGTCGACCAACATCTCCCGTGCCTCATTACGATTATGAAACCTACTATAAACATCAAGAAAAAGATCCAGCTCATACAAATTCTCTTTTACAGTATCTTTCGAATACAGAATTGAAACACCGAAATGACAACCTCTATGAAACTGAATCTCTTCGATTACCTCGACGAACCGAGTAACAAAAAGGAAAAAGTCGAAAATTTTCATTTTTTCATTCATTATATTTAGCATTCTCAATCGATATATTAAAATGAATTCGAATTTCGAACATTTAAATCGTGTTTACGAACCGAATTTAACTAACATCGAAAAGCAACGTTATCGACGTTGTCTCGAACAACAACAACAGAAATTATATCGAATTAAAAAGAAATTCGACTTTCAGACAGCCGATGGTCACGACAGTCATTATTTTTTGACAGGCGCGCGATACAATCGTTTCGATACGATTGATTCGAAGATTTTGCTCAAATACGGAACATTCGTCAATCGAAATAATCCCGAACAAGTCGATATTAAACCGTCACATTTCAAGAAATTCCGAGAAATTCTTCAAGCACAACAACGTTCGAGTTCGACAGGTGCGAGTGGTGCTGATACGGCACGACGTGAGACTGAATTCGATTTCACTGGAGATCGAAAACAAGATGAAGATCTCGACGATCTAACGAATCGATACGAGAGAAGTTCGAGTCGACAATCGAATTTAAAACCAGTTACATACGGAAAACGAACGAAACTACCGAAAATTCAAGGTAAACAAACATCTCCGTAGGAAAACTAACAGACTGAAGGAAAACTTGATTTTCTAGATCCGGCGCGATATGTTGACGTGGCAAGTCAAATGCCCGAACGAAGACGAGGACGTCGTTCACTCGATCGTGCGATTTCTTCATCATCAACTCATCGTAGTAATCGTCATCGTCGTCAATCTCAACATCAACAATCACCAGCACCGCAAACAAGTGTTTCCTATGTTGCCAATAAAGTCTCATTCTCTCTTGTCAACGAATCGAATCCATCAGCACAACCAACAAATAATAATAATAACAAACAAACTGAAGAAGAATATGAATTGATGACGACTGATGACGATCATCAATACTATNCACAGCAGCAGCAACCACAACATATCATTCCTCGAGAAACAATGAACGAAGATGATGATGACGAGGAAGAAGAAGAGACGGGCAAGGCAAATGATGATGATGAAGATCTTGTTGTTGTCGAACAACTTCGTGAACAAGCCAATGCTTTAATTTCGAATATTCTCGCATCAGCTATCGAGCAAATTACTTTAACCTCAACAAATTAAATTTCTTTTTGCTACTATCGAATGAACTTGCTTTTCGTTTTCTTTTTTGTCCTATTTTATTCATATCTTTCACATAAAACAAAATCATTTTCGTATGATCTCTCATCACTATTAAGAATTTTAACGAAGTGTTGATATACAAAGTCTACGATAACAGAATGATTGATTAGTGCCAAGTGATCTCATCTTTCTCGTGTTAAGTAGTCAGACAAATTCAGGTAGTTAACAAAAATCTCGAGCGTTATTCAAACAAATCTAACACGATTATAATCTTTTTTCGTTAGCCGAAGGAAAAGAAAAACACACCGAAGAGAAATCCCTCTTCTTCTTCTTCTTCTTCATTTGGATACAATTCAAAATGAAAAGATACGCGAAGCCTATTATTATCGTCGGTCAGTCTTCGGGTATGTTATTTCTTCTCGTTAGATTGGGCCAATTGCTTTTCTTTCGAACATAACAACAGACGTCCGATGTATGTTTGTTTTGCTTTCATTTCACCTCAAA
>JGI26536J50258_1003008_pt1 | contig 10401 bp, 10 predicted proteins | sample ThiBiot_750_plan_FD_50258 | JGI IMG/M metagenome (IMG submission 50258)
AAAAATATTGATTTGATAATGGGGTCCAGGTCGAATAAGCACGGCCGTATTGATCGCCCTAGGATTTCATGTTTTTTTTTTACACTTGTTCGAATTATTTTGGTTGTGTTACATAAAGAGTCGCGTATAAGAAGTCGATTCTACACACATTTAAATTTCATTTATAGATCCTTCAATTAACATGATAAGTCTCCTTTCGTAAAATACAACAATAAGCATTGTCATTATGGACGGCAGACACACAATCTGAATTGAAAGCATGATGAGTATGTATATATAAAACGATAGTTCATAAATGAATGAATAAACAAAAAATGTCAATGAATTGTCCTTTTGCTGATTTACCTGTCGAATTATTGTTTCATATTTTCAAGAATCTCAACAACATCGATATTTTATATTCACTTTCTGGCGTCAATCAAAAGTTTGACATGATTATTTTTTGTGATCGAAGGTTAAGTGAATATATTGATTTGACAATGGATTCATTAAATGAAACAAGTCATTCGAGAACAAATTTTTTGCATCGATTTATTTCGACTATTTTACCTAAAATTTGTACTCAAATTGAATGTTTTCGTATACCTGGGCATATTTCGGAAAAAATCATCGAAAATAACAGTTATATAAACTTACACAAACTAGATCTAATCAATGTCAGTTATTCGTTGATTTCTCGAATCTTCAATGGTATTCTAATCAGTCAACGAGAGAACTAACTCATATTCTTTCTGTATTTATAGAAAAGTCTTCATTTATTCAAAATTATCGAGCACAAATCCATGAATTAGTTCTTCAAATCATTCCTGAATTTACACGTGGATTATTTAGTGATCAGATAGTTTATATCGATCGAATATTCAGAGAATTTTCGAGTTTAAAATGTTTGGATATAACTGTAATTAAGGACCGTTTTGAATTATCAATATTTCCTTCAACAATATGCTCATCATCGACTATTACTCAGTTGAATGTTAATTTGCATAACATCGACGATTTGCTCTGCTTTCTCGACGGTCGTCTCAGTCAATTACAATCATACAACGTTCGACTTTACTTTGTACATGATCCATCATTGATGCGAACGGATATGGATCGAGGAAAAATACAGCGTCAAACAATAATTCTACTGAATAAAACAGTATAAGATATAATTCTCCGGGAAAAAGTTGATGATTGCAGTATTTTTGTAGACAAAATTGGACGAATTGAAACACTTTTCATTGTTCGTGAAAAATACAACAAGTGAATTTGGCAGTCTAATCATTCCAATTGTTTGTCGAATGAACATTCTTGAAATACTTCAACTATCAATTACTGTGTCTCAAGGAAATTCTTTGATTGATTGTATCTACTTAGACAAACAGATTGTTAAAAACATCGCATCTTTGCGTCGATTTGAATTCGATATTGTTTCTCGTATGTGTTTCAATGATATTCGACGAACATTTACTGAAAGAGAATACAATGTCGATGGTTACATCAATTATTATGTTCAATTAAGAAGTAAAATTTGTCAATGTCATGTTTATTCGATTCCATTTAACATGAAATATATGCAAGGCATTGCTCATTGTTTTCCAGGTGGTTTATTCTCAAATGTTAATGTGTTATATATACAAGATTCAGTTGCACCTTTCGAACCGATGTTTTTTGTTAAAATTTCACATGCATTTCCCTCAATTCGTCGTTTAACAATATCTAATCTTAATGAACAGACAAAAAAAGAAGTAAAAGACCTATCAATTGTCAAATTTCCTCGTCTTGTCGAAGTCAAAATTCTCTATAGTCATATGGATTATGTAGAACAGTTTCTATTGGATTCAAAAACGTCTGCACCATATCTAACTGAACTTCATGTGCACTTTGAACATTTGGTCACAGTAACTGATAACTTCACACGTGAAGAAACTCGTTCGATTTGTGCAAATTTAAACGTGCTCCATTTCGGCTTCCAAATAGACGTACTATATTCAGAGGAGTTTTATGAAAAAGATGTCTTGTAAATGTATAGGTCTTTTTGTTTTTATAATATAATAAGCAACCGATTGTACCGCACGGAATGTGTAAGGTGACTGGACAAAGATGCAAGTGCAAAAGAATAGAGAAAATCCAAGAGAAAACAAACAAACAAAACAAAAGGCGACAATATTTCAAATAGTACACAGACATTTAGACTGTGAATATCACTGAAGAAGAAAACAACTATACACACACACAAACACACACTCAGTTAGATAACAAAATTTCGTTGTATTAAACAAAAGAAAACGTATGTATATGATTTGAGTTAATTGTAATGTTTAATAAGTGAATCTACGGATGTTATATTTCCACCACGACGTTTGAGATTCTCAAGTAATTGATTAGCTGTAGCACTAAATCGTTGTGGACATGATGAACCTAAAATTAAGTAAATTATAACATCGAAGCAAATCAAGCCAGAAGTGTATATTAGAAGCAAGAGCATATTATAATATGTGAATGAATAGAACTCCCCAGTTATCTTAACCACACCCAGTGATGATGCAACGTTTTCTTCAGTTTTATATCCTACTACTGCACAACGAAATTAAAAAACAAACAACGACAAGAACTAAGAACATATATAAAGTCTATAGCCCATCATGCAGAGAAGAAGTCAACGTATTGATCGAACGTATATCTCTTACAGAATAAATATTTGAGTATAAATATCAATAGCGATGATGATAAATAGCTGAAAAGACCAATTTATGCACACGATGATATCGAAACGATGACTTACTGTTGAATTCGACTCCATTTGTTGTTATACAATTATTGAAAAATGTTGTTGACGGTTGAAGTTTATTGATATTAAATTCGAAGCCAGTTGAATTCTCACTTCGACGAGCTTTCGCCGCTGCAGCACGTTGTGCAATGACCGACGAAAAGTTACTATCTAATCGAGGATCAGTTATCGATGGAACGGCGGTAACTGTTCGACGAAGTGTCGACGGTGATGGTGGAGGTGGAAATCCATTCGGAGGAGTTAGATCTTCGATAATGATGTTTTTCATTTCGAGAGGACGATAGTTTGTTGGACGAACTGTTTGTGTACGAATTGGTATTTCGACATCGACTTTTTTCAAACGATTTTTTGCTTGTTCGATTTGCTTTTGAAATTCATTGGCTACTACTGGTTCAACTTTCGGTGTCGGTTTCGAAACAACAACAGCAACAGGCTCGATTTTCGGTTTCGCATCGAAATTAGCCGGTAACGGCGGCGGAGGAGGTGGAGGTGGTGCTGAAACTGGACTTTCATTCTCGATAGTTTTCGTCGAAATATTCGTCGCTGCATAATGTTGTTTTCGATTGTTCGAACGTCGTTTGACTTCGCTTGGTTTTGACGGTAATGTATTGCCGATGGTGTTCGTTTTAAATGTTGACATATTCGATGTACTCAACGACAATGATGGCGTCATATAAATGCCAATGCCATTCTCTTCATTTGAATTCATTTGTGAATTTGTTATTTGATTACTGTTCATTGATGATAGAGATGTTTCTTCATCGGCTTCATTCGATGATGAATTCGAATTGCAACGGAGTGTCGATAGATTCGGTACGCTCACAGCGGGAACTAACGGACGAGAATTCGTCGTAGTAAAACAATCGTACAACGAAGAATCACGTTCAGGAACGATCGGCTTCGGTTTAATGCGAAGTGATTGCGTGCCATTGTCGATACGTGTCTTGGATATTGAGACGTAAGCTTCGGACATACTTCCGTACTCGTATTCGGGCAGATCTTCTAAGATATAGGCAAAAGAAATGAGTTGTTGATCGAGAAGGAATGAAGACGAAGATTTTTTTCATGCGATTATATTTGAAATGAGCTACCTACCACCGAACGGTTTGTCAAAAAGCGGACGAAGAGGTGCTGAAATAGGTTTATGAGATGATCCCTGGTCATTATTTTCTTTTCTTTTTTTTTTCGATTTACCTCGACGTCGATAGGGCAAAGAATGTGATGCTGCATAATGCGATTGCGTCATTGTTGACATATTTGCTGTCACAACTTTCAATGCGAGAGTATTTCCGGCACGTTTGATCAGATTAACACAATCTTCATGTGGCATTGAAATAACATTGATACCATTGATCTATTCGATCGAGAAATATTAAAAAAAACGAACTGAATTTAAACGAAAAATCTACTTCGAGAACGTAATCATTTTGTTTGAGACCAGCTTTGTCAGCATTGCTTCCTTTTTCAATACTATCGAGAAATTGAAGAGCAGGAAATGATGGCGATGGAGTAAAGAGTTTTCCTGCCACTAGAATTAACATTTTCGATTTGTTTTTGTTTGTTTGTATAGAAAATCGAAATTTACCACGAGAACCACGAAGAACAAATCCGAAACCCTTTTTTCCTCGCTGTAAAACCACTGTCCGTGGTGTATAAACATCACTATTGATCATTAAAGCTGAGAGAGCATCACGGCTGATCACAATTGTATCATCATTTGTCATTTCACCTTTTTCTTTAACAAAACATCTTTCTCAAATCTGTTCTTTTCTTGCGAAAACTTACTAAAAACGCAAATATCTTGAACATGATTACTTGGAAACCATCCTTCCATATCCTTGCATCGTCCTTCGAGAAATCCCTGTTCTCCCACACTCAAAACTAAATTCAATCACAAAATAAATCATTGAAAAACCGAAATCGCAAACATACTTTCGACAATATCTCCTTTGTTGATCGATAATTCTCCAGGTGTATTCGCTTGATAGGATTTAATACACAAAGATTTTCTACCGGGAGCTGCTGCATACAAACGTTTTCGTTTGCATGTGTAACCAGCATTTGTACCGTTGGGTGAGTTTGACGACAAATGTGACGCACATTCACTTCCGAATCCGTGATCGCTGAATGATTTCGGCGATGAACTTCGACTGGATTGATGTTGTTGAGAGAATTGTTCGTTGGTTGATGGCGAATGACTTCGACGTAGAAGATTGATGCCGTTCAATTTCGGCATACTTTGAGAACGACTATTGAACGACAATGAATTCGAATGTTTGTCCGGTTCGATGTAAATCGAACGACGTTTTGGATTGATGATTGGCGTTTCACGAAATGGAACAACATGATCGGTCTTATGCGATTGAATAATCGAGCCAATCGACGGATTTTGTGAGACTAACGCGAGTTCGTATGGTGTTTGATTCGATTTATTTACAATTGTTGTATCAGCACCACGAAAAAGCAGAACACGAGCACATGCTTCCTGATTTATTGCCGCACAAACATGTAGCGGCGTGTTTCCAGCGAGATTAATTGCATTGATATCGGCTCGATAGAAGAGCAAATGTTCGATATGTTGAACAAGACCAAGACGACATGCTTGATGAAGTTCAGTCGAGAGATAATCATCTCGACAGTTAACTATCGAATGATCTTGTAACAATAATTGACAACAATATGATGAATCATTGATGGTTTCGGTTTGTTTGATTAGAACTGTATGATAAAGTGGAGTTAAACTTTTTTCATCATAAACATTTGGCGAAGCACCAAGCTCCAAAAGAACCTAACGAAAAATCGAAGTCAATCAATCAATCAATCGAAACAAATCTTTTCTCTCTTACAATGACAGATTCTTTTCTCGAATAGATTGCAGATTTATGCAATGGAGTTAAACCCCCGTTTCGAGTTCGAAAATCCAAATGAGCACCACCATTAACCAATGTCATTATCATCGATCTCGGCTCGAGAAGATCAATACAAGCACATGAAAGTGCAGTTTCTAAAAAAAATCATCGAGACACACTATTGACAAACAGATCAAAGCATATATTTGTTTACCATCATTGGAAATGTGAACATTAGGATCGAAACCTTTTTCTAAATATCTTGCAACTTTAGCGACTTGATTTGTTTTGATACATTCAACGAATTTCTTTGTACTAATCTATATTCATACAAACAAACTAAAGAAAATATTTCGAACTTCTTTGTTGATCATACTTTGGAATTGATGTTCTTTTGAACTAAATGAAGTGCTTTGTAAACTCGACGTTTGTATTTAAACTAAACAAAAGTTCAAGTTTTTATTGAACAATAACAAACAAAAAGAAAACACTTACTTCGAGAAAACTAACAGTTCCACTCAATGGATATTCTTTCAAACATCGAGATTCATCGAGAAATTTGCCTGCTCGACCATTACATGGTGGCAAATACAAACCGAAATTCAATCCATCATTTAATTCCTAAATAAAACAAATACTTTCCCTTCTCCTCCTTCTTCTTTTGTTTTATTACTCGAACAAGAACTTGTAAAACTTTCTGTTTGGCACTCCAAACTGTATCATCAAGATTAAATTTGAGTACTTTTTGTAGATTATGATCTTCAACAGCTATTCGTATGTATATAAAATTATTATCTTGTTCAATTCCACTATCATCTTTTTCGTCCTGTTGATTTTGCATTGGTTTATGTTCATTTAACATTTGAAAATCATCTAGAAGAGAGAAAACATTTTTTTTTATCGTAATATGATCGCTTAGACGTGCTTTATTTACTCTTCAATTCTTATCACTCAGTTCAACGAAGGTGAGAAGACACACAATCACGAACTATCGGTCGTTGCCCCTGTCTGGAGCAATAAAAACAAATCAACTTTTGTCTGTCGTCGAAACAATAAAAAAACAGAGAGAGAGAGATGAAAACTACGAGGCACCTGTTGGGGAGTTAAAATTAAGTTATTACATCATCGATTTCTATTCAATCAACAGTAGCAAATCGAAATACAACTATGCGTGTGTATATTTGTTAACCTCAATATTGGACATATAAGAAGATAAGACGTTTGGTGATGTTCGTTGTCCTATTCTGTCTTATACACAAAGGTGTATATGGTGATGTTAACGATCGATTGGGAGGGGTGACCGATAGGCGCTGTCTAGGAGAGAAGAGAGGAGAGAAGAGCAAATAGAAAAAATGAACCCATATACGATATAACATTCATGTCTTAAATAAAAAAAACTGATTAAGCAGATTTAAGCATTTGTATTTCTCATATATCAAAATCAAAACAGAAAAATATGTATACGTATTTCGAGAAAAGGAAAGAAAAAAACGAACGTGTGAATTGAATAATGATTTAAAATGACATACGATTGCTCTGCATGTATGTAGTACGGATTCATGTAAGCATGAATACAAGGTCTTTAAAATGATGTAATTTTTCTCTTGAGCATTTCTTTTTCCCTTCTCTTTTAATATATAACATGTAAGAAAAGATAATAATTGGGTGAGCTACTATTCTAATGGCTTTTATAGAGCATCTGTGTACTGGCACCGAGAGTGAAAACCTTGAAGATATAAGTGGTACGTGTGCCGAAAAAAGAAAACGAGAGAGAATGAAAAAGAAAGAAAGAAAGAAAGAATAGTCATCATTCTAATGAGTCTAGTAAAGTAAAATGAAGGTCGAGAGGACTTTGACGATGTATGAAAGAATTTTATCCGCTGGGGAATACCACCAAGTGAGACGATCAAAATCACTGAAATCGTCGAATGTTTGTCTTAAAGTAAAATAAATAGTTTCTTCGTTTTCTATATCGTTTCGAAAGAAAGAAAATAATCGATCATGTCAAACAGGGTCATTCATATTTTCATCACAAGAGAGAAGACAAATCCTTTTCTCAATATTGATGATCATCTTATCAACAATTGTATACTACGAGAGATAGAGAGAGAGAGAGAGTTGATTTAGGTGACCTATCCAGGAAATCAATCGAAGAAGAAGAAGAAAAAGTTGTCCCCTTTAACTTTGTGATAAAATTCCTACTTTAAATTGCGTGTGTCCACCATATGAACACGGGGAGAAAGAGAATAAGTCAAAGTGAGAGTGCGGAGTTGAACTGGCCGACTAAAATGAGTAACCAACGTATGAGAAAGGAGAAGGAGAAGAAAAAGTGAGCTTTTTTTGTGACCGATGTTGTATAAAGAAGAGAGGGAGAGAGAGGAGAAGGAAAAAAATCAAGACATTTAAAACATTCAACTTGAATGAATAAAATTCTTTTTTTTTCTCTCTCTTCTTGTAAACTATTTTGGCAGACGATAAAAATACGTGTGTGCGCTTATCTTTCTAAGTAAAATGAATAACAAAATGTCTTATCATTGAGTTAGTTGAATTTGAAACAATCATCATCATGAATACGAATAATGGCGAAGAATTTGCGACAGATTTTCTTCAGCCAACAATCGACAATGGTGTCGATCAGTTAGTTGATCGTGCTCAAAACATAGCTTTGGATAGATTAATTGAGGATAAATTAGAAGCTTTGAAATTAGCTGGTCAAGATTTGAAAACGTCTGTCAACGAAAGAGTTGACCATTTGATTTTACAAGCCAATGAAAAACGTCCATCAAAGGATGATTTCGATTATGAAGAGAAGATTCAATTGTACAATGCTTGGCTCGATGAGGTGACTAAAGGTGTTCGTCGTGTGAAAACATTTTTCGAAAATCTTTGGGAGAAAATCGATGAATTACTAACGAAAATCTTCACTTGGATTCGTGATGGTTTCAAGAATTTAACGAAGAAAATCTCTCGAGCGTTTCATATCATTAAAACGACATTAACTCGAGAGAATCAACTGCCGATAGATGTCACTCGATAACAAATAAATAAACAGACAATATCGTTCTATCTGATTCGACGTTTCTATCTCTTCTCATTCGAGAGCAGTTCTTTTTTATATTATTAATCGTTGTTGTTGTTGTTTTATTCATTATCATCATCATCGAATTATTTTTAGGAGAAAAGCTTTATTCTATCGAGCGGAAAGACATGTTTATTAATGTAGCATGTTCTCTTTTATTATGCCTTGCAGATGGAAAAAGAAATAGATATATATGTTTGTATCTAGTCAAATAAAGTTTGTTTTTGATCATGATTAGAATGGAGGATACAATCCTAATAGTAAATAATAAGAAAATGAAACGAACAAGAGTTTTCTTTCCTTTTCTCCTTCGAAACTATCTGTCTGATTGTCGAAGAAAGATAACTAACCGATGAAAGAGTCAATTATCAATCTATGTCGATGCGCGCGCTTTCTCTGTCTTGTCATATTTTCTCTCAAGGTTTCCTTTTTTTTTCTCCCTTCTTTCTTTCTTTTTTTCTCCTCTTCTATTCTATTTCCTCTATTTCGTGTTTTGGCTTGAAAGAGAAAAGCAAACGAGGAAAAAATGATGATGAACGAGATTTCAATAAAGAAAACCTAATTAGTTTCTTTTCCAACGATGTCAGACCGACGGCAACGAATATCATCCGTGCTAACAAAGTATGTACAAACAAGGAAACACCTTCGTTCTTTGGGGCATTTCGAAATCCATCGAAACTGAATAAGAGAATCTATTTTTCAGATGGACAGCAATCATGAATGACAATCCAATTGATCCGTTGAATTCGTCGATTGAAACGAGTCATCTCGATCCATTAGTTGGCGTCGGCAATCTTTGTCTCGAGAATCCGTCGGCATCGAAAGTTCGTCTTCGACAATTGTTGAGACAAGTCGAAAAAGAATTCGAAACTGTTCTCATTGAAAATGTTGCGCTGAGAAAAGAACTCGAACGTTATACAACAACAAGCACAAATCCGACGGCACATGCGCCAACAACCACAACAACAACAACAAGCAAATTACGAGCTTCGAACATTCTACCGATGATTCGAAATCGTGTTGTGCTGAGAACGGGAGCTCAGTCGGATGAGCTGGTTTTTTCATCGACAAATCAACATCGAGACGTGATTTGGGATGTTCAAGTCGGCGGTGCCGATGATCGATACATAGCCTCGGCATCTGCTGATAAAACTGCGATTATCTGGTCGAGAAAAACCGGCCGATCGCTGATTAACTATCAAGGTCATCGTGGAAGTGTTAATTCCTGTCGTTTCGGGCATTTCGATCATGATTTAGTTTTAACAGCGAGTGGCGATCACGATGTACATATTTGGAAATGTTCACAAGAAGAGAATAAAGACGATGGTGATGATGATGAGAATGAAAATACGACGCAGATTATTCGAAATCCATTGTTAGTTTTGCATGGTGACGAGGTTATTTCATGTGCCGATTGGCTTCAACGCGATCAACTCGTATCAGCGTCATGGGATCGAAGTGCAACACTTTGGCAAGTCGAAACAGGTACTTCACTTCGAACTCTCTACGGACATGATGGTGAATTAACTTATGTATCCTGTCATCAAACAAAACCATTAGTCATTACATCTTCTCGTAAATCTCAAGTTTTCTGTTTGATTAATTGAAATCGACGGGTTTTTTTCTTTAGGCGATGGCACATTTCGTCTATGGGATTGCCGAACTCCGAGTCATTCAGTTCAAATATTCAATGGTCATAC
>JGI26536J50258_1003021_pt1 | contig 10373 bp, 10 predicted proteins | sample ThiBiot_750_plan_FD_50258 | JGI IMG/M metagenome (IMG submission 50258)
CTTTTTCATGCTAAGAAAAACACCGAGAATCTGTTCGATATGTTAACCGAGTTATAATATTCTTTCGTTCGTAAGAGAGAGAGAGAAGAGAAAAAGTCGTANTTATCGTACTGTCATCTGTCTGTCCCAAACGATTATGTATCGTTCATTTTCAAGGTAGATTTTATCGTTTTCTTTTTTTTTTCGTAAATGTTTTAATAATGATTGTTGTTTGCATTAAATGAGATTATAAATGAAGGACATTGTACTGCTTTTTCTGTTGTGAAATCTAAAACTTTTTCTTTTTCTTTTTACTCGTCTAATGATTGATTTCTCTCAGATTTCTCGAGAATTGTCATTCTTAGTTCTCTTCCCTTCGAGAAGTGTATATCACCACATTCAGTCATTCTTGTTTTCTTGTTACTTAGGACACTTCAACAGCAGCATCCGATTTAATGATTGCTGACAAAGATCTTTCAACGACAACAACTAATCTAAATGTAAATGAACAAAACAATTCAATTGATGATCAAGATTCGTTGCCGATCTATCGTTCACATATACAGAAACGTCATATCAATCTTGGAAGATACTATGATGGAATGATGAGACCAAGCACTAGTCACATACCAACATATAATATCCGTTATCAAAATGATTCATTACCAGCAACAAACGAAGGTGTTACCGAAGAAACAGTACGAACAGGACGAATTCTACTAGATCAAATACCGAAAATGATTGAATTGAATAAAACCAATAATCACGAGTAAATATTTCATATTGATTTTTATATGAATTCTTCGAAATTATTCAATTTTCGTTTTTGTTCTTCATAGATCACTACCAATTCGATCGATATTGAAAAATACTCGGTCAAATCATGAGAAAAAATCACATGAAGATCTTAGTTTAAAAATCATCGAAGAACAAGAAGAAGAAGATCGTAAATCACCAAAAAAAGTCATTACAATGATTACTGAAGAATATCATCGAATTCATCGAAAGATTATCGAAGAAACTCTTGATGGTATTTTAACGAAAAAAAAATCAAACAAACTATTTCTCTATTTAGATTTCACTCCTAAACCTATTCAACCAACAATCATCGATCAATGTCCGTATCAAAAACTCTCCGATTGCTATTCAGGTTATTCACATCTACGAAATGATAAATTAACAGTACCATCGAATATTTCATCATTACAAACAACAACAACAACTGACGAAGCTTATGAATCTGAACATACGACAGCATCACCGACGAATAGTTCATCAATCATCGCACATATTCACCCCGATCTCGCACATGAATTCGACTATCCATCACCGCCACCACCTGTACCCGATCGTCGTCTTAAACCTGCACATCTACGTCCACCACCACCGCCTCCGACTAAACCTCGAACATTATTAAATCAACAAGAAACTAATTCAAATAGAGTTGTTTATAGTAAAATACAAAAACATCAAACGAAATCATCACCATTAGCTGCCATTCAACATCTAATGGCAACTAATACCAATCAATCAACATCGACATCAACAGCGCGTACATTAAGTAGTCGTCATTTTTGTGGAGTGATACCAACAAATAATGATTTGATAACATCATCTCAACCGACAGATACAACTGAAACAAAATTCAAACGAAATTCGAAAATTTCGTCTAAAATTCGACCGAAAAAACCTGTGTCATCATCGAATTTCGATGAAGCAACGAACGGTTTAGCTATTCGATTGCCAGCGTCAGATTCGTCGACGAATAGGTTAGTTAAGTTTTGATCATTAATCGTCGATCTCTCTGTCAAATAAATAAACACACTCGTTTCTATGAGACCATACTACTTTGTAATTATATCTCAATAATACCACATACAGCGAGAGATGATTGTTTACAGTTACTAGAAAACGTTTTAGATAATAGTTTGTAACGATTTTCTTTTTTTTTTGTCTTAGAACGTCAACTCCATCAGCAAATAAACGAACTACTCCGACGACAAAGCAACGACCTATGTCAGAAAATGTATGTCTTTCAGATGTTTCTTTTCATGTCTATTCAATGTATATTTATTTGTTTAGATTTCAGCAAATCGATCATCTGTCTATGAAACATCAGTTTGAAAAGAAAGATTATTCGTTCGTTTTTTTTGTTCCACTGTATAAATCTTCTCCACAAAAATGATGCCACTATGTGGTTTCTATAGTATATAAAATGAAAGTATTATATTTGGTTCTTAGATCAGTTGTTTTATGAATTCTATAGATCAATGTGTGTGTATGCTTGTATTTTTTTTATATAATAAATGAGAGTCTTAAATTGAATATATGAGATATATTGTGAGTATTTTTGTTATTCACTGACATCTACTTTGAATATAAAGCGTTCGATTGTCATGACAATCGGAATTTGCATGATGAATGTAATGGCGAATGAAGCAATCTAAAGAAAAACTCCATCAGTCTATCAAGAGTCAATAACAATTTTCCGTTCGTTGTTTTGATTGATTCAAATAATGTCTGTTTACAATAGTAAAGCTAACTATCATCCTGTATCAACATTACCTGGAAGTTTACCAACAGGTAATTTTCGACTATTTAGATCGGATTTTTACTAACACTTGCTTGTTTAATTAGGATCATATCTTTTACCTGGTAATGGTTACTATAGGTAGAACAAAAGAAAACATGTTTCATTTTGATTATCTATCTACTTTCTTTTTTCTTCTGAAAATAGTGTCGAAGGCCGTTTGCCACGACTTCGTTATGATACACAAAAATTTCTTAACGATCCTAAATACGCCTACTCGCAAAGTTATCGTATCGATGCAATGCAAGCATTACAAAATGCAAAAAAAGGTTAACTACATTACATTCTTAGTCATAGAGTCTTTGAAAAATAAAATCAATTTAGGCACGAGTTTACCACGATACTATTCTTATTATCCTCATTTTGAAGCCNCTCGAGAACGACATATATTCGTACCGAAACATTTTCCTAATGAAAATCCGTCAACTTATGATCATAAAGGTTTACAACATTTCAAAGAGGTAGATTAGCATGTTTATTTTTCTCTTTAAAACAATCAATCAATTGTTTAGCAAGCAGAAAATACAGGAAGTTATGCACTTCGAAGTGTCAACAGTTTACCAGCAGTAGATTATGTTACAATACCGAAACCAGATGAAAACGATGAAATCTATCGATCATATAAGCCGAAAATGCCCTAGTAAATTCGAATGTATTTTGTTTCAGCACAAAAAATGATCTCATTTTCTAGTGATATGATGGTTTTACGTGATGAACAAATGTATAAAACACCTTATTCAAGAGATTTTATGACACGAGATCGATCCTATGTATCAAGTACAACACTTGTTCCTCGAGGATCATAATTTTCTCTCAAGAAAACAAACATTCTTCGCTTGATCATACCCCGATGATAATTTCTTTTTTTTTCTATTCTAATAATTAATCTTTTGGCTTTGAATTTATTTTAATAAACTATCACATATTTATCATCTCGAATGTTTGTTAGTGACATCTGCGGATCGAGTTGATCGAGTTGTTGTTTATCGAAAATAATAATATTAAATTCATAGTTTCGAGAAGAAAATTCAATTGATAGAACATATTTTTGATCGTGTATTTTTTCATTTGAAAAAACATGGTTTTCATTGAAAACCAATAGCAAAACTATGGACGACCAATGAATAAACAAAACTGATTCAACTATGGAATGAATATTTCTTGTATCTTGTCAGAGATTATTGTGTTTTTTTTTTCTTCTAAATTTTCATTTCAGATCTATTTGAGTCTCTCGTTTCTTTTTTTTTCTTTCGAGATTATTCTTCGAAATGTCTGCCAAAAAGTCTTCAGCTACAGCTGCTTCATCAGCAAAACAACAAACTTCGACTGCTACCAAAACCACTGCTGCAGCTAAACCAGCGCCAGCTCCAGCTAAACCAGCTGCTGCTGCTGCTCCACCAAAAGCAGAAGTAAATTTAAAAGAAAAAAGTATTTCTTTACATCATTGAACTATTTGTTTTGCTTCAAGAAACCTAAACCAGCTGCAAGCACTGTTACAGTTCCAACACCAGCTCCAGCTAAACCAAAAACAACATCATCATTAGCTAAAACATCAACAAAAGTTACGAAAAAACCAACAACAACAGCTAAACCTGGTAAAACCGGCGGCAAAAAGAAAACTAAATCGATCAAATACTATATCGATTGTACACATCCAGTTGAAGATGGTATCTTTGATCTTAATGCATTCGTATGTTGATTATTTTTGTCTTCGAATTTTCTTTTCATCGATCATTTTAGGAACGATTTTTACTTGAAAAAATGAAGATCAATGGTAAAACATCGAATTTAACTGGTAATGTTTCGGTCGACAAAGCTAAAGCTAAAATTGCCATTACCTCTGAAGTTCCACTTTCGAAACGGTAGATTACTTTTTTTAATTTTTATTTCGATTTGTTTTTCTTCTCGTCAAATAGATATATGAAATATTTAACAAAAAAATTCTTGAAAAAACATGAACTTCGTGATTGGTTACGTGTAATTGCTAATTCAAAAGATTCCTATGAATTACGTTATTTCAATATCAATCAAGAAGAAAATGATGGCGAAGATGCTGCCTAATCGTTTTTTTTTCTCGGATTGTTTTGTTCGTTTTTTTTTTGGTTTACATTGGAAGAATTTATTCTTCATGTACTAACAAACAAAACAAAACATATTTAACAAGAAGAATATATTTGTTAATAGCATCGAAATGATTTCGACAGTTTTTCGACACGATGATGATGATGATGAGAGTTGTTTATGCATGCAAGCAATTGGTATCGAAGCTGAGTTTGTTATTTGCGTTAGATTTTTCGGAATGAATTGACATGTCGGTGGTTGTAGACCGCCGCATGTTGTCGGCAAACTATCCGAACAATTGCAGCCAACTGATATAGCTGATTGAGGTATACGATTCGATAGTAATGCACGAGATTGTTCGAAATTGGAATAATTTTGAAAGAGATCATCTAAAAATTTCATGACAAATGTTGCATTACATGAATTGAATACGACTCCTCGCATGTAAATTAACCATTGTAAATTGGCATCGATGATATTATTGAATGACATCGATGTTGGCCGATGGCCATGCGTCGGATAGATTAATGTCGATGGAGGAAATGTACATTTTAAACTTTGTAAAATACCGATCCAATTACATATATGAGTATCTGAATCGGGATAAGTATCAAGAGGAGATACGAATAGATGACTATGAATACTAACGAGATCACCGGTAAATAGAGCTCGAGCTGATCGTATGTAGATCATTGATGCATGAGCTGACTCAGCACTAGGAAAATTTGAAATGATTTCAATATGTTCATCGTTAAACATTGTTATACGATGATCAAGAACTTGAATATGCTGATTATATGGAAATGTTTTTGGTGATTGTCGTTTATCGAGTTGTAGCGATGTTTCAAATGGATTTGCATTAGACCAAAATTCGAGCCAATAATTCATTTCATTTAATGCACTTGAACTGCTAACATAAACAGGTAATTTTGTTCGATTTAATTGATGAAGAAAACTAACTAAACCAAGTAAATTATCGGGATGTGTATGTGTAAGAAAAATAAATGCCGGTGGAATATCTGCTGAAAATAATTCCAACCATCGATTAGCCAATTGAATACCATGTTGCCAAAAACAACCGCAATCAATAATAAAACCTTGTTTATTATCATGTATAATCCAACTATTTGAGGAATCATTCGATATACGGACTTGTTCGATTTCAATCATTGTTATTGATTGAAAACTAATGAATAAATAAATCAATTCGACTAACATATTGATCCAAATCGATTAAAATGATTCGAATGTATTGTATATCCGTTGAAATTTGATTTTTATTTGCTATGTTAACATGTGTAGGTCGAGTTTTACTTCAATATGTACAAATATAGTTCAGACAGAAGAAGAACTATTCATTCATTTTCAATTATAAAAAACAAACGATAACAATAAACTTCTTTCTTTTTTTTATTCCGTCGATTGATTATTTATTTAATTAAATTTATATGTGTTATATGTATATAGTTGAAAATCACGCACACGCACACACATTTAACAAATAATATTCACAAACAAAAAAAAATCGTTTTCAATTTATATGACTTGGAAAATTGGTCGTTGTTGTTGTTGTTGTTGTTTTTATTATTTTGATCATAGATCTCTTCTATTCGTTGTTATTGATGATTGAGACTTTTTTCTTTCTTGTGTATCAGGCATTTTAATATAAGCTAACCATGATATGGCACAGAATAGAGCTGATAAACTTCGAAAACCACATCCAAGTAATGCCAGTGAAATAGCCATCTTCTTATTATTATAATGTTTACATTGATTATTAATTCCACATGTTTCACGTACCCATGTTTTACATGTTCGATCGATAATTGCGCCAAATAGAAGTGTACCTGGCAAATAACCGAATGTTTTCGTCAGTGTCGAACGAAAACCAAGCGAAAATGCTCGATGTGTTGGTTGTACACTATGTAGAACACATTTTAGTGCTGGCACAATGACACAACATGACATGAATACAACGACGAATGCTCCACATAAAGTTATATAAAGATTAATCGTACATTTTCGTTCTTTACAACGGCCTAAAAATCGAAGATAGTGTTAATGTCTAATGTTTTGTTTGTTTTTTTTTTCAACATACCAACAGCAACAGTCATATTTGATCGTAGACATAGACAATCTGCGTATTCACCTTTGAGAATTTTTCTACAGCCTAATAAACAAGGATTTTGATAGGTTTTTTGTTGAGTTCGATCGCACACAGGTTGATAGACATTCACATCGCATTCTTCAAGAGAACAAAAAAAACAATAAACATACAATTTTTGTTTTTAATTTTAATCGAATTCATTCGTACTGCATCTTCGTTTACATGGACTTTCAATAATTTCTTCTTGTTCTATCACAGATTCATCGAAAAAATCATCATCAAATGGTGTTGATATAATCGGCAAGGAATGTGATGTATCTTCAACAAACAAANAAAAACAATTCAATNATTTAATTTCGATTTCATCATAACTTACCAATAGTCGGTTCACGACAATGAAGCATTAATCCAAGGAAGATCACAGATGATGTAGCAAGAATAATACAGCAAAATTTCGCACATTGACGACCATTCATATCGAATCGTTTGACACAATAAGCGCCTAATGGTGTACCGAAAATGACCTATGTATTTAAAAACAAAAGAGATTTTTTCGATTTACAGGAAAACATGTTGTTTCTTTACNGAAAATAATGAAATCACACCAATATAAACACTCGAATGTGATGCTGTTGTACGAAATTGATATTCGATATGTTTACTTAGAAATGCAAGATAACCTTTGATTAATAGAGCTTCAATAATTGCACAGCCTGTTATACCCATAAAACGAAGATTGAGTAATAAATGTTTCATTAATGAAAAAATATCGAAAATAAATTCTTTGAATTCAAGAATATTCGTCAATGTCGTACATTTTTCTTCACTTGTTTCAATCGATANAGATTCTTTTTCGTTTAAAATTATTTCCTGTTGTAAACCAGTCGGTGTTAAATCTGTTGTCAGTGAATTCTGTGTCGATGGTGTTAAAAGTTGATATGTCGGATTGGGTGTTGTTTGAGGATTCTTTTGAATGAGTAAATCTTTTCGTCGACGACCAACATCAACCAAACAAAGAAATAAACAAAGTATAAGACTTAAACATGTTCCAAGAGCGTAGACAAGCCACCAAGCACCGACCCATTCCGAATAGTTCGGTGTTAACCAAAACGGTTTCTTAATATATGTATAAACTTTTAAAAATTGCGATGTAGCAAGAAAACCCAAACCAATGCCGATGCCTCCAACAGCATAATAAATTCCTATGAATACAATTAAGTGATCAAGCTTCCAGAAAAAAAAAGAACTTTTTACCTTGAGCAATGGGTGCTTTCTCTTGCGGAAATATGTCTTCAATTAATGTCACAGCTAATGTCGGCAGTGCAGCAGACCCACAAGCATTAATTATATTCGATGAATAGAAAACATATTTTAAATGACTTAAAAATCTTAAATTATTCGACATTGCACAAATATCTCTTGTTCGATTCGGATTACATAATGTTAGATGATTGACAGCTTTAGGATTCAATGGTGGTTTGCCACGTTTCGATTCTAATAAATGCGGAAATGACATAACTAAAAATCCACAAGCAAGAACACCCATTGACACAGATATCCAACGAACTTTTCGTCCACTTCGATCACCGAAATAGCCAACTAACGGATACGAAAATATGGCAACAAGTTCGTAAACCGATTGGAAAAGACCTGTTTCAGTTGATGTCATATAAAAGCCCGATTCTAATGTTGTCATAATCGCATTATTTGAACCGCCAACGATTGCATTTTGTATGACATTGCATGCACATATAAGTATGAAAACAATTTTAACTGATAACGAAATCGAATGTGTTTTCGTTGTTGGTGAATTTTCAACATTAATTATATTGAGTTCGTTCTGTTCCATGAATGCGAATAAGAAAGATAAAAACCAGATTCACCCCAAAAGAAACCGAAAGTACAGATTTTTATTTTTAGATGACAAGCAACATTTTCTGATCAAAGAAAATATAGACTAGTTTATTATTTTAAAAGGAAAAAAAACCCATATATGTTTTAGTATCTAGAAAAGAAAAAGAAAAATTTATGATTGAGAAATACACGAAAAATACCGACAAGGTAAAAAAACCGGCGAGAGAGAGAAAAACACAACAGCAATAACGAGGATTTGACTCATTTAATCGAAGGACATTCGTTGTCATCTGCTTTCGCATTCTCATTATCGGTTGCTCACGATAGTTTACTTAATTATCTCCTAATAGCGTGATCTCATTGTGATTTCTTTTTTTTCTCTCTCTTAACAAATATAATCGAGTAAACATTATTAGAAAATAAAAATGGAAGATCTTCCTTTTTTCTGCCTCTTCTTCTTCTTCTTTTTTTTTTATATTATAGATTGTTTTAAATGTCAAAATATTTTTATTCATTGCAATCAAACTGTCATTCTTGCTCGCATCGTTCTCTTTACTTTAGTTTTTTTTTCTGCTATTTGATCATTCATAATATATATATATATATATTAAAAATGTCGTCACATCATCGTCAATAGAACTCTCTAAATAGACATAAAAAAAGATTTTTCAAAGTATAAGTATTGCTATAATCAAGACTCTTTTTTTTCTAACTACCCTGCCATCGATGTTTCTCCTCCTTCATTTTTCTTTTTCTTTTTTTTCCTTTCTTTCTTCCTGCTTTTTCTTTTTCTCCTGTTTCTTTTTTCGATAGAATCTACACGAGACAAATGGTAGTTAAGCTTCGTATTCGACGATATTTCCATCTCATTCTTTCTCGTTATGATGTCGTTCGATGTTTCTGTAAATCTCTTTCTCTTTTTTTTCATTCTTCGCTTGTTATTGCTGTTGTTTTTCCTCCCTCTCTCACATTCATCTGATTGAGATACCATTCAATTTTTGTTAGAACAACATTGTATAAATACGCGGCCGAAATTGTCCGTTGTTTGCACTGAAAAAATGATAAATCGCTTTTTTTTTCTCTGCAAACATATAATTATTAATTCGAACTGAACGTGTCGATATAACTTCATGTTGATTAATTAATCTTTTCTTGTTTTTACTCAAGAGAACATTGAAAGTCAAGTTCAAGATTACTCAATTGTTATTGTGGCACGTAGTTTGATATAGCTTCATTTCTTTTTTTTATCACAATCTATCGACATAACCTATACGTACATGAAACTAAAAATGACTAATGACGCGATAAAACTAACACTAGGGAAATNAATTGTCGAAAGATAATGCAAACTATTCGAATTAGTAGGTTAAGAAAAAACGAACCTAATTAAATATACAGATCAAAATCCATTGATCTTACCTGTTATTATTACTGCAGACGAAAACAAAAGAATATATATATAAAAATAATGACGGCATCTATATGTGTATATATATATATGTATGTGGATATGTCAATAGCTAACTAAGAATCGAAGCAGAAAAACTAATCTTTTTTTTCTTCTATATATTTCTCCTTCTTCTTTTTCTTTCTTTTTTTTTCTTCGTCTTCGTCGTTCTCTTTCGCGTATTCTTTATATGCACTCTCATCTTCATGTCCATTTAAATATAATCAGAAACTCGTCTTAGTAGAAAACATTGCATGCAAATATAAAGCTATAATAACTGAGAATCTTCATCAGAAAACAAATGAGATTCGAAGCACAAGAATATATATATATAT
>JGI26536J50258_1003024_pt1 | contig 10367 bp, 8 predicted proteins | sample ThiBiot_750_plan_FD_50258 | JGI IMG/M metagenome (IMG submission 50258)
AGTCGTGCGTGTCGGCGGCGAGGGCGCGCGCATCGGCCACGCCGTAGCGCGAGATGCCCGCCGCGAACACGTCGCTGCCGGCGAGGGCGGCGAGCACGGTCCATCCGCCCGCGGAGCCGCCGGCGATCGCGATGCGGGCGGCGTCAGCGTCGCCTTCCGCGACGAGACCGGCCACCGCGGCGAGGACGTCGTCGACGTCGACGATGCCCCACTGACCGTCGAGGCGCTCGCGGTAGGCGCGTCCGTAGCCGGATGACCCGCCGTAGTTGACGTCGAGCACGCCGATGCCGCGGCTCGTGAGGTAGGCGATCGATCCCGACAAGCCCCCCGCGACGTGGGAGGTGGGTCCGCCGTGCACGGTGACCACGTACGGCGCGCGCTCGCCGGCGGGCGCCACGATTCCGGGAGCGGTCGGCGGGTAGACGAACGCGTGCACCGGCCCGTGCGGACCGGGGTAGGTGACCGCACGCGGGGTCGGCAGCCAGGCGTCGGGCAGCGGCGCGGCGCCGCCGACCACGGCCTCCGCGGCGCCGGTCTCGACGTCGACGAGCCACAGTCCGCTCGACACGGCCGAGCCCGCGCCCGTGAGCAGCACGCGCGAGCCCGCGGCATCCTCGATGAGCAGGTGGCTCGAGACCGGCAGCGGGATGCCGCGACTCGTCCCGTCCGCCTCGATGACGTCGAGCTCGTCCCGGCCGTTGGTGCGGAGGGCGGCGATGCGGCCGCCACCGAGCGGCGCGAACCAGCGACTGCCGAGCACCCACAGCGCGCCGCCGGTGTCGGCGTCGGCGGGCGCGACCTCCGTCACCGTGCCGCCGCGCACCCGACGGAGGTTCCAGCGCCCGGTCTCGTCGTCGGAGTAGAGCAGCGCGCCGTCCGGCTCCCACGTCGGCTGNACCGGCGCGCTCGCGCCGCCGGCGACGACGGATGCCTCGTCCGGCCGCCCGAGNGGAGCGCGCCGGAGTTCGCTGCGCTCCCACGGCATGTGCGGGTGGTTCCAGCCGATCCAGGCGATCTCACNCCCGTCGGGGGAGAGNGCGGGCTGGGCGACGAAGTCGGTGCCGGATGCGACGACCTGCAGCGCGGTCGGGTCGTCGGAGGCAGATCCGTCGAGCGGGATGCGCACGGCGTCGTGGGTCGTGCCGCGCGCGTCCTGGGTCTCGCGCACCGCGAGCAGCGCACCGCCCGTGACGGTGAGCCCACCGAAGCGCTGTCCGAGCCCGCCCGGCGTGAGAGGCTGAGGTTCCTCACCCGGGGTGAGTGAGTAGACCCGCTGGTCGCCCTTCTCGACGAACACCAGCCCGCCGTCGCCGCGAGGAGCCCACGCGCCGCCGCCGTACTCGTGCACCGCCGAGCGCGCGCTCCACGGTGCCGGAAGAATCTCCGCCACCTCTCCGCCCTCGAATCGCCGGCGCACGGTGCCGCGGCCGCCCTCCTCGGGCACCGACGCGCCCCACCAGATCTCCGATCCGACCAGGCGCGCGCCGTCGAAGCGGGGCGAGGAACCGGCGATGTCGGAGGCGGACAGCGGTGACGGCCAGGAGCCGTGGGGGAGAGTCTGCGGCATCCCTCCACGCTAGCCGCGGGCCGCGGCATCCGCCCGCTCGGCGCGGAGCGGGAGACGCGTGCGCGGTGCTCGCGTGACTCCGGGCGTCACACACGGCTGCGCACATCGCTCGGTGCTTTATGCTCTGATCCCACCCGTATGCGCATTCTGCGCACCTCTTCCACCGTGTGAAATGACCTCTTCCGTCGACTCCGTGCCCGCGCCTGCGCCGTTCTCGTTCGAGCTGTACCCGCCTCGCACGGCGGCGTCAGAGGCGGCTCTGCACGAGACGATCGCGCGCCTCGCCGAGGTCGGGCCGCGGTTCATCTCGGTGACGTACGGTGCCGGCGGATCCACCGGCGGACGCTCGCTCGAGGTGCTGCGTCACATTCGCGCCACGACCGATGTCGAGCCGCTGGCGCACCTCACGTGCGTGGGCAACACCTATGCGGGCGCCAACCGTCTCATCCGCGAGTTCCTCGACGCCGGCATCCGCAGCTTCCTCGCGCTGCGCGGAGACCCGCCCGCGGGCACCTCCGAGGACGACGTGTACCTGGGTGACCTGGAGAGCGCCGCCCAGCTCGTGCAGCTCATCGACCGCGTCCAGGCCGAGCGCGCTCCCTACCAGGAGTCCGGGATCCCCGGCATGCCCGGCGCCGCCCGCGTCGATCCGCGCCCGCGGGTCGACATCGCCGTCGCGGCCTTCCCGAACGGCCACCCGCGGTCGCGGCATCCGCGCGAGCACATCGACGCGCTGCTGGCGAAGCAGGCCGCCGGTGCGACCCTCGCCATCACCCAGCTGTTCTTCCACGCCGACGACTACGTCTGGTTCGTCGACCGCGCCCGTACGGCGGGAGTCACCATCCCGATCCTGCCGGGGATCATGCCGATCACCGGCCCGGCACGGCTGCGCCGTGTGCTGCAGCTGACCGGCGAGGAGATCCCCGCCGACCTTGCGATCGCGCTCGAGGTCGAGCCGACCGCCGAGGGCCAGCGGGAGATCGGCATCGCGCACGCCGCGCGTCTCGCCGAGGAGGTGCTGGCCGGTGGAGCGCCCGGTGTGCACCTCTACGCGTTCAACAACCACGACACCGTGCTCTCGGTCCTCCGTGAAGCAGGTATTCTCACCGCGGGCGCCTCCGGCCCCGCCTCCACCCCAGTGAAGGAGTCACGTCGATGACTGCACCCGCCCTGCCCGAGGGAACCATCCTCGGCTACCCCCGCATCGGCCGCCGCCGTGAGCTCAAGCGCGCCGTCGAGTCGCACTGGGCGGGCGCGCTCTCCGAGGCCGACCTCGAGGCCACGACGGCCGACCTCCGCCGCGACACCCGCGAGCGTCTCGCCGAGCTCGGTCTCGGCCGCACGGACTCCTCGATCCCCGAGTCGTTCTCGTACTACGACCAGGTGCTCGACGTCACCGCGACCGTCGGCGCCCTGCCCGCCCGCTTCACGCGTCTGCGCGAGAGCGACGGCAGCGTGCCGCTGTCGGCCTACTTCACGGCCGCCCGCGGCGAGGGCGATGACGCGCCGCTGGAGATGACCAAGTGGTTCGACACGAACTACCACTACCTGGTTCCCGAGATCGGTCCCGAGACCCGCTTCGCGCTCACGAGCGACCGCTTCGCCCGCCAGGTCGCCGAGGCCCGCGCCGACGGCTTCGTCACGCGCCCCGTCGTCGTCGGCCCCGTCACGTTCCTCGCGCTGGCGAAGGCGACGGATGCCGCGCCCGCCGGCTTCGCTCCGACGAGCCGCCTCGATGACCTCCTGCCCGTCTACGTCGAGCTGCTCGCGTCGCTGAAGGCGGCCGGAGCCGAGTGGGTACAGCTCGACGAGCCGGCCCTCGTCAGCGAGAGCGTCGACGTCGACCCCGCCGCTCTCGCGGCGCTCGCGGAGCGCGCCTACGCCGTGCTCGGCGGTGCCGCCGACCGCCCGTCGATCCTCGTGACCGCCGGCTACGCGCAGCTCTCGCCCGAGGCGTGGCAGGTTCTGGCCGCCGCCCCCGTCGAGGCGCTCGCGATCGACCTCGGCCGCGGTGCGCTTCCGGCGGCCGTCCCCGGGCTCGAGTCCAAGACCCTCGTGGGCGGCGTCGTCGACGGCCGCAACATCTGGCGTGGCGACCTCGAGGCCGCCTGGCAGAAGCTCGAGGCGCTGAAGGGGCTGGGCGCGGCATCCGTCGTCGCCGGCACCACCACCTCGCTGCAGCACGTGCCGCACGACGTCGCCGACGAGCCCGCGCTCGATGAGCGTCTCGTCTCGTGGCTCGCGTTCGCCGATCAGAAGGTCGGCCAGATCGCGGTGCTCGCGCGTGGCCTGGCCGAGGGTCGTGACGCGATCGCCGACGACCTCGCCGCCGCGACGGCGGCGCTCGAGGACCGTCGGTCGGCACCGGGCGTGCGTGTCGACGCGGTGCGTGCCCGCACCGGCGCCCTGACCGACGCCGACTTCTCGCGCGGCGACTACGCGGAGCGTGCCGCGGCGCAGGATGCCGCGCTGCACCTTCCGGCGCTCCCGACGACCACGATCGGGTCGTTCCCGCAGACCGGTGACATCCGTCGCGCCCGCGCACGCCACGCGAAGGGCGAGCTCACCACGGCCGAGTACGACGGGTTCCTCCGCGACGAGATCGCCGCGGTCATCACGCTGCAGGAGGATCTCGGTCTCGACGTCCTCGTGCACGGCGAGCCCGAGCGCAACGACATGGTGCAGTACTTCGCCGAGAACCTCGACGGCTTCGCGGTGACGCAGAACGGCTGGGTGCAGTCCTACGGCTCGCGTGCGACGCGTCCGTCGATCCTCTGGGGCGACGTGTCGCGTCCGGCGCCGATCACGGTGGCGTGGGCCGAGTACGCCCAGTCGCTCACCGCGAAGCCCGTCAAGGGCATGCTGACCGGCCCGGTGACGATCCTCGCGTGGTCGTTCGTGCGCGACGACCAGCCGCTGGGCGAGACCGCGAACCAGGTCGCCCTGGCGCTGCGCGACGAGATCGGCGACCTCGAGCAGGCCGGCATCGCGATCATCCAGGTCGACGAGCCCGCGCTGCGCGAGCTGCTTCCGCTGAAGAAGGCCGACCAGCCCGCCTACCTCGACTGGTCGGTGGGATCGTTCCGCCTGGCGACCGCGGGAGCCGAGACGGCCACCCAGGTGCACACGCACCTGTGCTACTCGGAGTTCGCCGTCGTGATCGACGCGATCGCCGCCCTCGACGCCGACGTCACCTCGATCGAGGCGGCGCGCAGCCGTGGCGACGTGATCGACGACATCTCTGCGTCGGGCTTCAGCCACGGCATCGGCCCGGGTGTCTACGACATCCACTCGCCCCGCATCCCGAGCGTCGAAGAGGTCACCGAGCTCCTCGAGCGCGCGGTCAAGGCGATCCCGACCCGCCAGATCTGGGTCAACCCCGACTGCGGTCTGAAGACCCGTGGCTACGCCGAGACGAAGGCCTCGTTGCGCAACCTCGTCGCCGCGACCGTCGCGGTGCGCGAAGAGGTGGGCGCCCGCTAGGGCTGAGCGCCTCGCGAACGACAGAGGGCGGCGACCGGATGCTTCCGGTCGCCGCCCTCTGTCGTCGTCTCGGTGTCGTCAGACCGCGCGCATGAGCGCGACGACTTTGCCGAGCACGACCGCCTCGTCGCCGAGGATCGGCTCGAACGCGGAGTTGCGCGGCAGCAGCCAGGTGTGGCCGTCCCGCTGGCGGAAGGCCTTGACGGTGGCCTCGCCGTCGAGCATCGCGGCGACGATGTCGCCGTTCTCGGCGGTGGACTGCGAGCGCACGACCACCCAGTCGCCGTCGCAGATGGCGGCGTCGATCATCGACTCGCCCTGCACCTTGAGCATGAACAGGTCGCCCTTGCCGACGAGCTGGCGGGGGAGGGGGAAGATCTCCTCGACCTGCTGCTCAGCCGTGATCGGGATGCCGGCGGCGATGCGCCCGACGAGGGGCACCATGGCGGCGTCGCCGACCGAGGGGGCCGTGTCGGCGGGGTTCTCGGCCGCGGTGCCGGGGAGGTCGATGAGCACTTCCATCGCACGGGTCTTGCCCGCGTCGCGACGCAGGTAGCCGCTCAGCTCGAGCTGGTTCAGCTGGTGCGTGACGCTCGAGAGCGACTTGAGTCCCACGGCGTCGCCGATCTCGCGCATGCTCGGCGGGTATCCGTGGCGCGCGATGGAGCGCTGGATGACCTCGAGGATCGCCAGCTGCTTGTCGCTGAGGCTCTTGCGCCGACGCGTCTGCGGCTTCTCCCGACCGGGCATCGCACGCTCCTTCCCTGGGCCGCCTCGTCGTTCTCGTTCGAATGTCGGAGGTCGGTGATGTGCTTCAGATGTCGAAAACCTATCCGGCTCTCGGCGCCCTTCGCGGGAGCGGGCACGCGTGTCGCGTTCGAAAGTCCTCGAAGGCGAGAGCCGGTTGACACTCGACAATATCGAAGATAGATTCGGAAAAGAAGTTCGCAAGACCGGCCCCCGGCCGGGTCCGGTCTTGCGACACTTCACCACTCTGAGGAGGCAGACATGACGACGATCCCGCTCACGCTCGCACCGCGCACCCGACTGCGGATGACGCGTCGTGGCCGCCGCGTGCTCGTGTTCCTCGCCGCACTGCCTTTCCTCATCGGGGTCTCGGCGGGCATCGTGTCGGGCGGGGCGGCTCTCGCGTCGCGCGACGCCGGTGCTCCGGCGGGCACCTACCAGACCGTCACGGTCGAGGCCGGTGACTCGCTGTGGTCGATCGCGGAGCGCGTCGCGCCGCAGGCAGATCCGCGCGACGTGGTCGACGCGTTCGTGCGGCTCAACGCACTCGGAAACGGCACGGTGGTGGCCGGCGAGCAGCTGTCGATCCCCNCCGAGTACGCTCCGGCTCGCTGATCTCGACCGTCGGGTCGGCGCGTATCNCGCCTCTACGATGGAACGGTGACCCGTCTCGAAGACCTTCCGATACGCGACGACCTGCGCGGGCTCGTCCCTTACGGCGCCCCGCAGGTCGCGCTCCCCGTCGCTCTGAACGTCAACGAGAACACGCATCCGGTTCCGGATGAGGTCGCCAGCGACATCCTCGATTCCATCGCCCGCGCGCTGCGCGACGTCAACCGCTATCCCGACCGCGAGTTCACCGCGCTGCGCGAGGGCTTTGCGGACTATCTCGGCAACGGGCTGCTCCCCGAGCAGATCTGGGCCGCGAACGGGTCGAACGAGGTGCTCCAGCACGTCCTGCAGGCCTTCGGCGGCCCGGGGCGTCGGGCGTTCGGCTTCACGCCGACGTACTCGATGTACCCGCTTCTCACGCGCGCGACTGGCGCCGAGTGGGTCGCCGGCGAGCGGGCCAGCGACTACACGCTGTCTCCGCAATCCGCGGCCGACCAGGTGGCCGCCGCTGACCCCGACGTCGTCTTCCTGTGCGCTCCCAACAATCCGACCGGCACGCCGCTGCCGATCGATGTGATCACCGCCGTCTACGAGGCGAGCCGCGGCATCGTCATCGTCGACGAGGCCTACATCGAATTCGCCCCGCGCGACGCGGTCTCGGCGATCTCGCTCCTCGAGGGCCGGGAGCGCCTGGTCGTCTCCCGCACCATGAGCAAGGCGTTCGCCTTCGCCGGTGCGCGCGTGGGCTACCTCGCCGCCGACCCGGCGATCATCGACGCGCTGCGCCTCGTGCGCCTGCCGTACCACCTGAGTGCGCTCACACAGGCCGCCGCATCGGCGGCACTGCGTCACGCGGACGTCATGCTCGGGATGGTCGACGAGATCGTCGCGCAGCGCGACCGCATCTCGGCGACAGTCGAGGCGCTGGGCTTCCGCGCCCACCCGTCGTGGACCAACTTCGTGCTGTTCGGCGACGTCGACGACCCGCGGGCGACCTGGCAGGCGCTGTACGACCGGGGCGTGCTGATCCGCGACGTCGGCATTCCGCACCACCTGCGGGTGACGGCGGGCACCGCGCAGGAGACGACGGCGTTCCTCGATGCCCTGGCCTCGCTAGAATCGGGCGCATGAGCGCCGCACCCGCAGCACCCCGTACGGCGTCGATCACCCGCAGCACCAGCGAGTCGTCGGTCGAGCTCACCCTCGACCTCGACGGCACCGGGCGCAGCAGCATCGACACGAGCGTCCCGTTCTTCGACCACCTGCTGACGGCGTTCGCGAAGCACTCGCTCACCGATCTCACCGTGCGCTCGAGCGGCGACACGCACATCGATGCGCACCACACGGTGGAGGACGTCGCAATCGTGCTCGGTCAGGCGATCCGCCAGGCGCTCGGCGACAAGGCCGGCATCTCGCGCTACGGCGACGCGCTCGTGCCGCTCGATGAGGCCCTCGCGCAGGCTGTGGTCGACATCAGCGGCCGTCCGTACCTCGTGCACACCGGCGAGCCGGAGGGGTACGAGCACCACCTGATCGGCGGCCACTTCACCGGTTCGCTCGTGCGCCACACGTTCGAGGCGATCGCGTTCAACGCGGGCCTCACCGTGCACGTGCGCGTGCTCTCGGGTCGCGACCCGCACCACATCGCGGAGGCCGAGTACAAGGCGTTCGCGCGAGCGTTCCGTCAGGCGAAGGCGCTTGACCCGCTCGTCGAGGGCATCCCCAGCACCAAGGGCGCTCTGTGACGCGCACGCCGCTCGTCGCGGTGCTCGACTACGGGTCGGGCAACGTGCACTCCGCGGTGAAGGCGCTCGCGGTGGCCGGCGCCGACGCGCGCCTCACCGCCGATCGCGCGCTCGTGCTCGAGGCCGACGGTCTGGTGGTGCCAGGGGTCGGCGCGTTCCGAGCCGTCATGGAGGCGCTCCGCGCCAGCGGGGGAGACGAGCTCATCGACCGGCGCCTCGCCGGAGGACGTCCCGTGCTCGGAATCTGCGTCGGCATGCAGGTGCTGTTCGGCCGCGGGGTCGAACGCGGCGACGACACCCCGGGTCTGGGGGAGTGGCCGGGGGTGGTGACCGAATTGGATGCCCCGGTGCTCCCGCACATGGGATGGAACACCGTCGAGCCCGGCGAGGGGTCGACGCTGTTCGCCGGCGTCGAGGACGAGCGGTTCTACTTCGTGCACTCCTTCGCGGCGCAGCAGTGGTCGCTCGAGGTGCAGCCGCCCTTCCCCACGCCGTCGCTGACCTGGGCGACCCACGGGTCCCGGTTCCTCGCAGCCGTGGAGAACGGCGCGCTGTCGGCGACCCAGTTCCACCCGGAGAAGTCGGGGGCCGCCGGCATCCGACTGCTGTCCAATTGGATCGGCTCGCTCTCCGCGGGATAACCTCTCCCGGGCGCGCGTCGGCGCGCCGCGGCATCCGCCTGTTCGCTTCACCCGAGGACCCATGAACGACTTCGCTTCCACGCCCGAACTGATCCTCCTTCCCGCGGTCGACGTGGCCGACGGCAAGGCCGTGCGCCTCACCCAGGGGGAGGCCGGCAGCGAGACGAGCTACGGCGACCCCGTCGAGGCCGCCCTCGAGTGGGCCCGCCAGGGTGCGCAGTGGATCCACCTCGTCGACCTCGACGCGGCGTTCGGTCGGGGCAGCAACGCGGCCCTGCTGCGCAAGGTCATCACGCACGTCAAGGGTGTAAACGTCGAGGTCTCCGGCGGCATCCGCGACGACGCCTCGCTCGAGGCGGCTCTCGAGTCGGGCGCGGCGCGCATCAACCTCGGCACCGCGGCCCTGGAGAACCCGGAGTGGGCGGCAGATGTCATCGGCCGCTACGGTGACGCGGTCGCCGTCGGCCTCGACGTGCGCGGAACGACCCTCGCCGCCCGCGGCTGGACGCGCGACGGCGGCGACCTGTGGGCCGTGCTCGACCGGCTGGAGGAGGCTGGCTGCACGCGGTACGTCGTCACCGACGTCACCAAGGACGGCACGCTGCGCGGCCCGAACCTCGACCTGCTGCGCACCGTCGCCGACCGCACGCCGAAGCCGGTCATCGCGTCCGGCGGCATCTCGAGCCTCGACGACATCGCGGCGCTGCGCGAGCTCGTGCCGCACGGTGTCGAGGGCGCGATCGTCGGCAAGGCGCTCTATTCGGGGGCGTTCACCCTGCGCGAGGCGCTGGATGTCGCCGGAGCCTGAGTCGCGGCATCCCGGTCAGGGCGAGGCCTGCGGCCACGACCACGGCTCGGCGCACGATCCTCACCTGACCGATTCGGCGGGCACTCCGTGGGCGGGTCGCAGCTTCGAGCCGAACCCGCACGCGGGCGACGACGGCTCGGCCGACCCCGCTCTGCGGGCGGCGCTGGAGGCCTTCCATGCCGGCGAGGGCGATCAGGTCGCCGTCGCGACCGCGTACCGCACGGCGCGCCTGCTGATCCCGCTCATCGCCGAGAAGGGAGACGAGGGTGTGGGCCCGACCGGCCTTGTCGTCGACAAGACGCAGGAGCTGTCGATCGTCACGGTGGCTGCGCCCGACGGGCGACGCGTGCTGCCGGTGTTCACATCGGTGGCGACCATGAGCGCCTGGGATGCCGCGGCTCGCCCGGTGCCCGCCGACGGCGTGCGCACGGCGCTCGCGGCCGCGAACGACGACACCGACCTGATCGTGATCGACCCGGGCTCGGACACAGAGTTCGTGCTGCGGCGCCCCGCCGTGTGGGCGATCGCCAAGGGTGAGGAATGGGAGCCGTCCTTCGCCTCGCCGGCGGTGTTCCTGGGCCTTCAGCGCAGCATCGCGCACGAGCTCGCGGTGCTCGATCTGCAGGTGGCTCCCGGGGATCCGCGCGCGCGGGGTCTGGGCTCCGAACTCGTCGTGCACCTGAATCTCGCGGCGGGCCTCGATCAGCAGGAGCTCGACGCCGTGCTCGCGCGACTCGCCCGCCGGTGGGCCGCCGATGACGCGG
>JGI26536J50258_1003030_pt1 | contig 10355 bp, 11 predicted proteins | sample ThiBiot_750_plan_FD_50258 | JGI IMG/M metagenome (IMG submission 50258)
ATATATATATATATATATGCGCTAGCCTGCGTAATAATGATCGAGTTGGAACAATAACAGACCTGATTTAAAGACCTTTAGTGAGTGAGTAGTAAAAACTCATTCTGGAATCAACCAACCGTATTTATATAATAAATTATTTGCATGACTTTCCTAACATTATTCTTTCTTTTTATAGCCTATTTACGTAGTATTTTTGTTTAAAACAAACTAATTAACTCCTTCCATATCAATTCCAAGCCAACAGTACAATGCGTTCAATTTTATTTGTTTTGTTTCTAACTCTTGTTCAATGTAATATTGATTCCAATGACAAAGTTATGTTTCGCATCTATGAACGTTTAGCATTTAAACATTGTGGTATCGATAATTATACGTTATGGTTAAAAAAACAAGACAATTTCAAGGAATTTCTTCAGATAGCTCATTTCTTTTTCGCTGACGATTACATAAAAAGTGAACAAGAAAAATATCGGCTACAACATCAATGTTTACGTGTCGTTGAACGCCTTCCAATATTCGTTGGAAGTGGATGATTAAAAACAAATGAATTGTTTTTTATGAACAGTTTATTTCTTTTCCTTTTTTTTTAAATTCAATAAAAGAAAAAAAACGCACAACAAACCAAACAAAATCTATATGAGTTTACTATTTAGCTGTAGCACTAGCTGGCAATGTTGTTTGCCTTTTAATTGGCAAATTACAATCTAATTTTCCACGAATAACTTTATAATGTACACCAGGCAAATCTTTTGTTCGTCCACCACGTATTAATACACTATGATGTTCTTGTAAATTATGTCCTTCGCCTGGTATATGCGCAACAACTTCGAGACCATTTTCTAAACGAACACGACAACATTTTCGATTAGCTGAATTGGGCTTTCGTGGTTTACGAATTATTGTTTTCAAAACAATGCCTAACACGAACGAACAAACAAACAACGCATTTCATTTAAATCAAATAATGATTTTCATATGAATACAAACCACGCATTGTTGGTTGTTCATCCATTTTACTTTTGGGTCGAGGTCGTATGCCTGTTATCCATATTGTATTCGTATGCATATGCCAAAGCGTATTAAAACTTCGACGAATCGTCATCGCTGGTATTGACGAAAGCATACTACTAGTTGTTACAATTGATTTCAATAAATTACTCAACATTCTGGGTTTTTTTTTATTTCAATCTAAAACGTATGTGTATATCTTGTATATAAGATGCAAACAAACAAAAAAAGAAACCAAAGAAGAAAAATAATAATAAAAAACACAAAACAAAGAAAAGATTAAAATAAAGTTTCTATTCGTATGATTTAATCCACGATTAGATGACGTGTCAAATACCAAATAAATAACGGTTGTAAAAGAACAATTAGAAGAAGTAAATAAATTCGACGTTTATTTCCACCGAAATTATACGATCGTGTTGCATCGGTATCGGGTAGAATTTGCAGACGAAGACACTTCACCTAAATATACAGAAAACAAAATTATTTCTGCATGTTGTGTTTTTAATTATATTAATCGTACGAGAAAGTATGATAACGATAGACTAACATAAAGTAATGAACAACGATAAATAAACAATGAATGCGTGACTAAATACGATGATAATGCAGTAATCATGCCAACGTATTTGTAACCACAATATGCAACTAAATCGAGAGTACGTAATTTTGATTGAACATTGAAGATGTAAAATGTGAAACAAAGAACACAGATTTCGATTATATTCCAAACAAGAACTGATGAAGCATGCATGCCTAATTGTTCCGGAGTAAATCTTTTAAGAATAAAACAAAAAAAAAACAAGATTAATATTGAAGTCAATCGTAAAAATCCTACGTACCTATCTTGCGTTCCAAGAACAAGACCGGCAACGAGAACATAAGTTATAGCACTCATTACTGAAATAAATTAAAAAAAACAACGAAACAGTAAACTAGGAAAGGTAAAGCAAAACAAAAGATTTGTTTACATGGGATGTAATAATCAGGTGCGTTTGTATCGACTCGTGGTGGTACTGGTTCATCAGCACTGTATCCTAAGGACCAATTCTAAGTACAGAATGTCAAAAGAATATCATGAAATAGCTTTTCTTTTTATATTCTTACTCGTGGACGAAAAGGGAAAAGGAGTAGAAAGAGTTTATTTAGAACGTATGTTTGATCGACGGCAAAATAATATTTTATTGATGAAATGGATTTTTTCATCTAGAATTTCATTGAATTAATTTGATAGCAATGAGTATAAACGTGTTTTGTTTCATCTTTTGTCCTACTTCATTCGGCAGCATTTCAACAGTTTTTCCAGTAAAATCTTTCATTCCTTGTCCAACGACATTCAAACCGACATTGAATAAAGGATTATTCGATAGATATTCCATGCCTGGTATGACTTGACTTGGTCCCATTTGTTGTTGTTGTTGTTGTTGAGATGAAGGAGCATAGAAAGCTGTTTGAGGTGAAAAAAATGCATTATGCGATTGAGCAGGTTGGTGTTGAGGAATATTGTAATCGTTTGTATACGCTGGCGGAACTTGCTGCGGTTGAGGCATCGAATAATCGCCAGCATAGTTCGATTGAGACGTTGTTGAATAATCATTTCCATAGTTTGATGGGATTTGGTTGTCAGCTAAAATTTCAAAGACAAATAGTCGAAAATAATCAAAAAGATTTGTGCAAACTATAAGGAGCTGTTGGCTGATAGAATTGCGATGGTGGTGGTTGTTGTTGTTGCTGCTGCTGTTGCTGTTGTTGTTGTTGTTGAGGATGTGGATAGTTTTTTGAAAGTCGCATTGGTCCACCTATAAGTCGATGTATTCAAAAGTTAAATGAATCATTCAATTAATCATAACTCACGAGAACTCATCTTGTCAATACGTGTCTCTCTATTAGATGATATAAGGAAAATAATGCATTAAATCCATATTAAACCGAGATGTGATGCGTTCATACTTACAGACTAATTTACCAATCAAAATAGCGAAAGAGCCTCAACAGATGTCGCTTTCTTCCTATACACCTATATTCTCAAACAGACAAGTACAGAAGTGTAAAAGAAAAAGACAATTTTTATTTATTCCAAATTATTTGCAACTAGAAAAGTCGATTTAGTTGCTACATCTAATGTATTATTTGTTAATTGATTATTTGTAATTGTAATACGATCAGCATTTGTATCAACAGTTATAGCATTACCAATACTATCTTTAAAATAATTATTATTAATCATAGCTCGTCCGCTTTGAATATGAATGCATGGTTTTGTTTGATTCCAATCAGCTAATATCGAATCACTAATCGATATTAGACCTGGATGATCCCAAACAAGACATTGTTCGAAATGGCCCCATATAGATGCACCTCGTATGACAACTGTCGCATCCTTTGCATGTACTCCTGGGGTACTACGTCCAACGATTGCCACACGAGTTGTACCACCTTTAGCATTAGCGAGATTTAAATTTGAAAATAGAATGCCTTCTGTTTGCGTGTATGATATATCGATGCCGATATCGACTTGATCGAAATTAATATCTGTAAATTGTCCATTACATGAACCATACGTACTTTTATCGAATAACATTCCTGTATGATATCCAAAACTAAACACATCTTCGACGATTTCCCAATCAGTTCGTTGAAATATGAATGTAATTCCGTTGTTATTTATCCAATCACGAAATGCAGGATCATGCGACCAAAACGAATAGAAATGTATATGAACTATACGTCCAATATCATAACATTGATCAACAGCAATACCGACAGCTAACGGCTGACCGTAGACATTCTCAAACCAATGTCGAGGTGCTTGATATGTTGCTGCATCGATGCCTTTCCATGGATTAACTAACATAACATCTTTAACGAAATTATTCTCAATTCGTTGGTTGACTTGTCCACAACGAATTGTCCATGGATATGGTATTGGTGGCGTAGTAATGACTTGATTCGGATAATAAATTTGTAAACCTTCGACACCACTATTCGCTCCGAATAGAGATATGAATGGCATTCCTGTTTCATTGCCAGCATCAGCTACAGCAAGAAGTGTTGTACCTGAAGTACGATTTGCATACGGATCACCCCAATCTCTTTGTACATGAGATGCAACACCTTTCAAGACAGTCGCTGCAGGCACAACCAAATGTGTAGCAATCATATAATTCCCTTCAGGAACAAAAACAACACCACCACCTAAAGCACCAACATCGTTCAATGCTTGTTGAATTGCATTTGTATCATCGGTGATACCATTTCCTGTTGCATTATACGGTGGAGATTTAACATTGACATAACCAAATATTGCATCGATTTGAATGTTCATCATTTTTGAACTTGGATGACTAAATCGATAATTATGACCTTGACTATCGCTTATCAATAGTATCGATATTAATAGAAACATTAATTTCATTTTCATTTACTTAATAAGACTGTTCTCGAGTTCGTCTCAAGGCCCTTAAAGATCGTATATTTTAAAACAACGATATTGTCGTTGTCTTATCATTTTTATCAAACGATAACCATGCACCTAATTCTTTCATTTAAACTAAATTCTCAACATTTTCAATCATAGCATAGATGTCATATGCTGTTATTTATAAGCATGGCTAGATAATTGACGTAATTATGCAAACGTTATTTTGCTCGAGGAGAGAAAAAATAATATAAATAATATCGTTGCATGTATGAAGGATAGAAGAAAAGAAAAATGACAGATCAGTCAATCAAGCAATTTCATAGCAGTCATACGTCGATTGTTGATTCATATCCGAAAAGATGCCTATAGGAAATGTATTTGCACGTTGTTGTTGTTGTCGTCGTGGTTGTTGGTAAGTTTGAAATGAAAATTTGAATATCGTTTAGTCTGATAATCATATCTATTAGTCGTAAAGAAATTCCACCGGGTGGTATTAGCGAATTTCGACCAGTGAAGAAAGAGGATATGGAAATTTGGAACTTAGTAAACAATTTCAATTAATATCTCTGATTTTTCTTTGACAAAAATATATTTAGTATCAGCAACATTTGCAAAGAAAACTTCAGGAACAATTCAATCTGCCTAGTACTTATAAACTTATACCAGTTCGAGTTGCTACTCAAGTCGTTAGTGGAATGAATTATTTCTTTAGGGTACGAAAAGAAAAACTAGATATATTTCCTTTCATTAGCTAAAGGTTCTGTTTAGATCAAATTACCCAATGGTAAATATGCAACAGCTTGCGTTTGGCATACACCGTGGGAGCCCGATACGCATGGTAAAGACGAACAAGTGACTGTTCACGAAAATGTAGTCAAACGACCTAATACAACTTTTGGCTAAATCTTCACATATATATATATGCTTATGGACTCTGTTTTTCATTATCCTCATGTGTTTTTTTTATTCACTATTCAGTCTATATCTTTTTTTAAATAAAAAGCTTGTTTATTCATGAATATTATTTTCAATAGAACAAAATAGGATTCAGTTTTTAAATACCATCAGTTAATCTCACATGTTTTCGTGGTTGTGATGTGATTACTCTATCATATAAAACGATAGAATGCTCTCGTATCAACAGTAATAAGACTTACGATCCATCACGGCCCGGACAACAACAATCAAGTGGAATACATACAACGCAATCAACAGGTCCACAATCGCAGCACAACTAAAACAAATCTTTGAAATAAAAATCAATACTTTTAAAAATCTTTCTTACGGGAATACACATGTTTCAAATTCTGCTAATTTTATCGAATGAGTAACTAAATGTACTTTTTCGTCATTTACTAATATTATCTAAATGACGTACTCTCTATTGTTTATGTCACGCCTTTTTTCTCTTCGTTGCCTTTAATCGATCTGTCGTTTCTTCAAGGTTGTACAAAAATAAATCAGTCATATGTATCAAAGATTTGAAATATCTTCGACTTTTTTTTTTTACTATTAATCAATGTAACGACGATGATTTGATGTATTTTAAAAACCTTTTGAATGGAGGAGACATCTGTTTACCTGAGGTAAAAAATGGAAAAAGAAAAGAAAAAAGATAAAAATCGATTGATGTGCATTCAACCTTGCGAAAACGAAAAAGACAGATGACGATATCCGAAGATCAAAGAGCAACTTGGTATCAAAATGGTCTTCAACGACCATTATTACCAACGAATAATAAGTTTGTTACTCGAAATATTTTTCTCATGTACGTTTGTTTTTATTTTTAAATAAATCGATTGAATTTCTACACTATTTTTACTGATTGTTATAGAGGACCGCCGGGAACTGGTAAAACTACAGTTGGACGTGAATTAGCTCGTCTATTGAACAAACCTCTTATCGATATTGATGATGATTGGTTAGAACCTCGATGGAAAACAAGTGTTGCTTCGAAATTAGCCGAACTTGGCGATGAAAAATTCATTGAAGCCGAAGGTCAAGAATTACTTGCATTTAATCTTGAAAATCATATTGTTTCTCTCACTGGTTCAAATCCATTGCATACGAAATCAATGGAACATCTTTCTCATAATGGTATCTTCGTGTTTTTGGATACGCCAAGACAAACAATCTTACATCGATGTGAAATTATGCTTGTCGATCGTATCGTTGGACAGAGTACGAGAACATTAAATGATATTCTTGCATGGCGTGAGCATATCTATGAGAAATTCTATGATCTTCGAGTTCTTATTGGTAAAAATCAAACGCCAACACAGGTTGCCGAACAAATTATTCGACAGTTAGAAAATCAAGCTAAAATGTACGAAAGTACACGAGCAAATTCACAAGAAAATAAACAACAATTTCTCGATGTTGTTCAACAAGGACTTGCGTCCGATGGCGGATTGTTCAGTAAGAAAAAAAGAATCGATCTTTACAAAAGTCAAGAATTTGTTTTTTTTTCTTTGAAAAGCTACTCAATCATTCAATCCATTTTCATTAAATGAACTCGAACGTTTAGTTGGCCTGCCTTATCCTGAAATTGCTTTACGTGTTATGGAACGATTTTCACTTGGTACTCTTCATCCGTCACATTTGCGTTCTTTACTTTGGCAAGCTTATGCTTCATTTCCTCAGCAGATTCTACCCGTACGACACTTGAGAAATAATCAGTATTTAATCGAAACATTTCATGGACCAACAGCGTCATTTAAAGATCTAAGTCTTCAATTATTGCCTCATTTAATGCAAGCAGCAACAACAACAACAACAGAATTAACATCGAATAATGAGAAGAAAACCAGTCGATTAGGTCTTCTAGTTGCCACATCAGGTGATACAGGTTGTGCAGCTTTAGATGCATTTGCACGATTACCTGGTACGCCTGTGATTGTTCTCTATCCGAATACGGGTGTATCAATTGTTCAAAAGGCCCAAATGCAAACAGCAACGGGTGATGTTTGTGTTTTAGGTGTCGATGGAGATTTTGATTTCTGGTAAATAGATACGAAACTTACTTTTTGATTTCATTTTGTTTTGTTTTTCAGTCAAAATACAGTTAAAGATCTTTTCAATGATAAAACTTTTCTTTCCGAAGTTAATCAACTCATTCCTGGCCTTCAGCTTTCGTCAGCCAATAGTATCAATTGGGCACGATTTTTACCTCAAGTCGTATTTACCATAGCATCCTATGTACAATTACTCGAACAAAATGTTATTAAACTAGGCGATCCAATCGATGTTTGTATTCCGACGGGAAATTTTGGTAATATGTTAGGTGCTGTTTTCGCTCGACGATTAGGTCTACCCGTTCGACATTTAATTACTGCATCGAATGAAAATAATATCATTGCTGATTTCACTCGTACAGGTTTGTATGATTTACGTCATCGATCATTTCATAAAACGATCAGTCCAAGTATTGATATTTTAATAAGTTCAAATCTCGAACGATTTCTTTATTTATCAACAAATGGTGATGCATCATTAATTCGAGATTTATTTACTAAACTTGCTCAAGATCGATATTTTCAAGTCGATTCAAATTTATTAAAACAAATTCAATCAGAAATCCAAGGTGATTGGACAACTGAAGATCAATGTATTGAAACAATGAAAAATATTTACGAACAAACAAAACAACTCATCGATCCGCACACAGCTGTTGGCGTACATGTTGCTGATAAATATTCAAAAGAAGACAATGTTCCAATGCTTATCTCGTCGACTGCACATTACGGCAAATTTCCTCGACCTGTTCTGAAAGCTCTCGGGAATAGTCAACCATCATCATCAGATGATATAGCAAGTCTATTGAAAGATTTACAAGTATTACAATCAGAAACACCCATGCATCCGGAATTGATCGAATTGCCTAACAAACCAATCGTACATACGAATACCGTCGATGCAAATAAATCCGCAATTATCAAAGAAATCAAAATTTTTCTAGAAAAATTTGCCAATAAACATTAATCATTATTTTTAGCTACCAACAAACGAGAAAAAAAACTCAGCAGAACTTTAACCTCGATCTATTAACTTGATCTGCATATTTTAAATATTCCTCGCTAGTAAGAAGCAAACTGCAATCTGTTTGAGTATTAAATAGACTTTCTATTAAAGTCTATGCACAATAATGATGAGAATCATTTCAACCAATGAACTCTTATACGTTTTAATTACCATTCTTAAGAGCAAAAAGGCATTTTCTTCATGATTTAACTCGGAAAATGAAACTCAGAAACAATATAGAGGGGAAAAAAGAACAAATGTTGATGAATAATATTTCTTACAATTGATTTGTCAAAAGAAATTCTCATCTTTCTTATCAATTTAACTAAACACAGACAATTTCAATCATTATTCAATTGACGTCAATGTTCATCAGTCATTTCGATTGATTCGACTACACGTCTTTATCTTTTTCTTGAACAAATAATCAATAGTAGAGAAAAAAGAGAGAGAGAGAGAAAGATGAAGATATTTCGGAGAATATGAATACAATTGCTTTTAGTCCACCCACTGGTATGACCCTGTTCATGTGTGTGAAAAGAATATTTAAAAAATAGAGAGAGAACAAGAGAGGAGAGAAAAAAAATCGAGGGGAGAGAGAGAGAATCCGACTATTCACTTTTTCTCTTTTATATAAAAGCCGATTTGTCGTCTTCATCGTAATTAATATTTGCAAATCAAGATCATGTGTATTGTTGTACCTTTTTGATCGTATTTGATTTTGACTTGCAAAGACTACAGCCGGAAAGATCGACATGGATCGTAAGTACTTGTTCTCGCGCTTCGATTATCTTTTGTTATACTAAAATTCGATCATACGAACAATTGATTTAACCACTTTCGCAACAATTCTATAGAGACCTCTCCCAATCGCCCGTTGGCTGAGAAGATGTTGTGGTATGCCTATTTGATTTTTGTCACTTTAGTTAACATCTGACTGCGCATATATGTATGTGTGTGTGTGTCTCCACCCTATTTTTCTGTCATCAACATCATCATAGTGCTCTCTAACTTCTTCTCCTCTCCTCTCCTCTTCTTCTTTTCTTCTCATTTTCTTAGCAGCAATTGAAATAATGTTGTTAGAAGTCGTTCGCTCTCGTCAATCAAAGACGCTTTTTCATTGGCAGTAGTTAGTCGTTTTCTTTGCTTGTAAGAATGAATCAAAAAAAGCTAAAAAAAGAAAAAAAAAGAAAATGAAGAGGAAAAGGCGAAGAAATCTATGCTAACAATAGCTAACATATATATAAAAACGAAGAAGAAGAAGAAGAAAAAAGCCGAGAGAACATTGTTCAACATCGACACTTCTTAAAACATTTAATAGCTGAAGAGAAGAAAAAGAAAAGCGAGGCCAACCATGGAGTCCACCGACCCTCAACTATCAAACAAGACCTCAACTCTATTGCCACCACCTTCAACTTGGCCAGCCTTGTACAGATCATATTTTGGTAGGATTTTGATTGTATAACTGGATATACATATGTGTGTGTGTGTGTGTGTCTATGTGGATATATTGATTGTCTTGTATTGAGATCATTGAATATCAGAAGAGAAAAGAAATGATAAAAATTTAAAAAATGAAACTATTCAATTTGTTATGTTGTATTTTTGTTTTTGATTTGTTCTCTCTCTTATTTCATTATCGAGTTAAGTTTCGATTGAACATATATGTTTATCACGCACAACGAATAAATCCTTTCGTAGGCATTTTTTTATTGTTTCTCAAACGAAATAATGTTCTGTCTGGAATGTAGTTCAGGTCATTGTGGTAATAAGTGAATGCTATAAGAGATGATGATGATGATCAAATTCTCCCTCTCTCTGCTTGTTATGTAAAAGAGTTCAAAAACGAGATAAAGGTCTTGTTGTCAATACACCTTGAAAAAAAGTTTTCTTTTAAAAAAAA
>JGI26536J50258_1003035_pt1 | contig 10342 bp, 17 predicted proteins | sample ThiBiot_750_plan_FD_50258 | JGI IMG/M metagenome (IMG submission 50258)
AGACAGCCACGACGCTGCGCAACACGGCGCAGTACGTGATGGGCCTGCCGAACTCCGAACAGCAGCACCCGAAGTGGGAAACCGCCATGGAACGTCTGGTGGAAGCAGCCGAGGGTCGCGGGCCACTGACGTTCGCCAGAATGGCCATGTCGCAAGCCATCAACCGAAATGAAGAGCCGCGTCTCGGAGCAGGTAAGAAAATCGGGAAAGGCACTCATTGGCGCCGGCGGCGGTAGCTCTTCAATCGGCAGAGCAGCCATCATCTTTAGAAATCAGTCGTCGCTCATTCGGCTAAAGACGATGCTCAGCGTCAACGGCGGCGCCTAGCCGAGCGAAGCCGCTGCCTGATAGAAACTCGCCACCATTCGAAACGCCGGTAACAACAATATCAATTTCATCGAGACCGAATATGCTCGGCGAGTCCGGGGGACAAACCGCTTGGCGCAAATATTCGTCTGGTTCAAAACGCCGCTTGGCGACGGTGCTTCCGAAGTGAAGCTTCTGTCCGACAGTAACTTGACGGGCGCGCGACTATCGATTCTGCCTGGTATCCCCCCGGGTACGACTTCCCCGGTGACTGCAGCTACAGCAGCTACCGGCAATGCAAGGCGTCTGCTTACGCCCGATTGGCAGACTGCTACGTCAATCCTCGCGCCACCCGCAGACAAGACCGTCGCACTTGTCGATGAAGCTAGTAGCCAGCCATCCCGTACGAACGGCGACTATTGGAGGATCTAATGCGATCGCCTTCACGTCGCTGGGCTTCAGCATACAGCGTCCCGAAACCCAGCAACACTGGCCATTGGCTTTTCGGACCCGCAAGTCGCTGGTGTGATTCTGAGCATTCACAGGAAAGAGCTGCGGTCCTAATTGATGAACCGCACTGCAAGCATCAGCCGGTCGCCTCGGCTTGGAGCCGTCGCGTGGTGAAAGCACGACGTATCTTGGACGAAACCGGTACCGGCAGGACCTTCAATGGTGATCTCGTTCTCGATACCAAACTGTCGCCGCACCGCAGCCTCGCTGGCTTGGGCCGAGCCTAACAGCATTCGCAGCGGCTTCTTGTTGTGAGAACGTTTCATCATCACGTGTGCGCCTGAGTACCGATCCGTATCGGTGATATAGAAACTCGCGTACACAAAATTGAATCCGCCGACGTCATAGTGATAATCGATCACATGGTGCTTTAGTCGCCGACGTTCTTCGTCCGTCATATCTGAGGCGAACGTCCAATCAAGAATAGTCAGTATCTGCCTCGGCTCATGCCCGAGGTAACCCAGCACGATGCTCCGCAATACGGGATCGTTCACGACGGCCTGAACTGCGGTGCAGCGAGCAGGGTCTCGGATGCCAGCCACGGGTATCAGCCGTCCATCCGCAGTTTTCCCTCGGACTACATCGAAGTAAAGAAACGTTGCGCCGTTAGGATCATAGATCGCATGCAGAGGTTCTGTTCTGGCGAACGCATCGATCTGCGCCACGATTTCGGCTGGCAAATTCAAACCGATGAATACAGCCTCGTCCCGAATCTGGCCAATAGCCCGATGAATGTCGGTGTGTGGGAATAACCTCGATTGTCGGGGCGGCGGTGCTGTTTTTCGTCTTGGAAACGAGTCGGTCACACGCCGCACTCCGCCGTATACCGACCGAACGGATTTAAACCGACCTAGCGCGTATTGGAGATCACCTCGGCGAACACGTGCTGCAATTCCTTTGAGATTCATGATCAATCTCCGGAATGACTAGAGAAAAATTCTCACAGAGAAATTGGATCAAACATTCTTTATAGGGCGTCAAATTTCTGGGACCTCTCAACAAGACGCACGTGCGAGGTTCGCTTTAGAGTTAGCCGCTCGCACGGCTCAACATCACCAAGTGCAGGGCACTCAGTTGCAGCACTTTCGCTCGTTCCCGTGGGACCGATTTCGCGCATGAGCTTGATGAGTGATTGCAGCTGCGCCGCTGCCCCCGTCAATTGCTCTAGCCGTCGCTGCAATCGTATTTGCTCGGACTGCGATCGCGGTTCGTAGATTGGATGCATGGACACCTCCTGCCCCCACTTTAGCCATTCATCGCGACGGGGTGCCCCGCAACGCCGTTTGCGCCTTTACTCTTGCGCTAATGCACTATGCGCCCGGGTACTGTTTGCATCAAGGGGCGTGCGAGGCTCAACCAGCCCGTGGCGGCGCTCCTCACGGACGTCTTACAGACTCGGGCAGACATTTCGCCGAGCTGGCGAGGATACTGGCCAAGGTTGCCCCGTTGACCAATTTGTCCTGGCGCCCCAGATTACTCGATAGGCAGTCGGTTAGGTCTTAAATGATTTGCCGCTCACGACTATCAAGACAGCGACTCGGTTTGTCTAGAATCTTGAACGGAATGCGTGACTTTCCAAAGTCATGAAACAGTGGTGTCGAAACCGGCAAGCCGCTGGAAATAGTGGGCTCTCACCGCCTGCAACCCATTTCCATCGGAAGATCGGCTTTTTGTAGACTTTTATACACAAAGAAAGCTTGCCGCTGATGGGTAGAATTTTTACGGATCAACTGATCGTCCATCGAATTAAAGAGAGAGACTAGTATGCACGCATTGATGAGATTTTGTTGCGCACGTCGAGAATGAAAATGTCCCATACGCTATCGAGATGATCAGCAAAACTGCTTATCCCGTTTGCTCAGGGATACACCACACATAGGGCATGACGATGCCATTCCCTCCTCCGGAGGGCGACAAGGCCACAGATTGTAGGATTCATGGAGGTGCGTCTCACCGCAGCAAGATAAAGGATGGGCTTATGCACATCGATAAACGCCGCGTACGGCGGCGGCGGTGATGGTTAGGGCTTGGAGTCGTTGGTTTCGCCGTCATCGGCTTCGTAGTCGAAATCGTCGTCCAGATTGAGCGCCACATCAGACTGACGGCTATGGCGGATGGAGGTGATTTCGATGCCGTCCGGTCCTGGTTCGTAGTCGATCAGGTAGTCGCCAACGACGAGACGTCGGCTCTCCCTCGCTGGGAAGGGCTTGAATCCAATCTCAGGATATTTGCCGATGCGCTGGCGAACAGAACGGATGTCCCTAAGAAAGGCAGCACCTGCCGCTGGGCTTCTTTCGGTGAGATAGCTGGCTTCGTGCAGAAGATACGTGCGTGCTGCTCCGGACAGCCTGACTTTCATCAAGCCGCCTTCGAGTTCACGATGGCTTCGATTTCCCGGATCACATCGTCCATGTCATGGACATCGCCGGTGGCGATCTGTTCACGTCCTTTAATGATCGCAAGGATGTCGGAACCTTCTCCGGCGAGGTAAAGCTTCAACGCCCGCACAATCACCCAACTCCTCGCGCGATCAGAGGCAGCCGCGATCTTCTCGATGTCTTCCAGGACGGCGAGCGGAAGTCGAAGCGTCAATGGCTCGGAAAGTGGGGATTTGCTCATCAAAGCTCTCCATCATTGTAATACCGTGTATTACAAGCTGGGCCAGAATGCAAGAGAGAATTCGGGGCAGGCTCAAGCGCTCGCGGCGTGCGCCATCTCAATCATCGGCGGACTCAGCGGATGACGATAGCGTGCGGTGAACCGTTCTTCGCCGCGTCTGCGCGGGGCCAGCACTGGTCGTTCCGATAGACGCCTCTTGTGCGATCGTGCCGATCCGACGGGTCCGACCAGATCGACCGCATCGAGAATGTCGATCTTCTTGGCCCTGGCGAGATACTTGGCAGCCTCGCGTCGTTCTGGAGAAACCATCGCCAGAATCCGTCGCTTATGGTGTTGCCGCCACTCGCTGGTGTCGCCGACGATGTCCCGATAGGTCGTCCGCGGCAGCGATTGCCCGATGCCGAGCAGCGTATCCAGCGTCGACCGGAAACGACGTCGGCGATTCCAACGAAATTCGAACTCATGGAGATAGGCGTCGAGGTGCTTATCCCGGAAACCATGGAACGTCCCAAGACCCCAACGCTTGAGGTTCGAAAAGACGCGGTGAATGCGTTCGAAGCTGATGTGGGCCGGAAGTGCGTTCTTCTCACTCAGGTTCTTCGGGAAATGCTTCCGATCGGGAATGCCGATATACGATTTGTTGGCGTCGGTGTAGATGGCACATCCCGGTGCCGTGTTGGCGATGACGAACGGCTGGATGTAGCGGCGTTTGTCCTCGGTGAGTTTGGCCAGCCTGATGCGGCCGGAGGTGCGGCCTTCACGTTTCTCGACCGCGCCGATGATGAAGATTTTGCCGACCAGGCTCTTGCCGTGACCGCCCTCGAACGGATCGTCGAGGGGGCGATACGGGATGCTGCTCTCATCGATCTCGACGTCGCCCTGCAGCGGAGTGCGATCCGGATTGACCATCGCCCGGCGCAGCTTGTGCAGCAGCAGCCAAGCGGTCTTGTACGATCCCAGACCGAGCTTGGCCTGGAGTTGGAGCGCCGAGATTGAATTGGAATGCGTCGCCGCCAGATACGCGGCGATGAACCATGTCCGGAGCGGCAGGTGGTACCATGCATCACGGTGCCGGCGATCACCGAGGTCTGGCGTCGACAGATCGGATTATCGCCCTTTCCGGCGCATTCCCAGACCCACGGCTTGGCCTCCAGTGGCCAGCCTTTCTTCGATCCGCAGTGCGGGCAGACGAAGCCGTCGGGCCATCGCTTGCGGGCAAGGTGCTCGGCGCAAGCGTAATCGTCGTGGAAATCCGCCATGAACCGCTCGATCGACGGCGGCTTGTCATATTTCCAGCGGGTCGGAAAGAACGCTTCTCGCGCCATCCGCGAATCTCAACACGGCCCTGCCAAAGAGTCGATCGATACCGCTAGATATGGTTACTGCCGGAGCGAACGGGATAAGCAGTTCAGCAAATTCGTACATTTCACCTGTTATGTTGTCGTCGGTCATCTGATCAAAGATCGCAGACAAAGTGTGAACTCCATCGACAAGCATATGATAAATTTCAGTCGCTCGATCTTCCGTTAAATTTGGACTGGACAGAGCACTCGGCAGGCTTTCATCAGATGCTGCGTAATTTCCCCTTGTTCGCGCAAAATCTCAGTCCACTCAATCATCTGTCTAAACCCTTGGACGATGTTATAAACGAATCATTCCATCTAATAGGTTCTTAATGGCGCAGGGGCGCGGGGAATGTCGCGTGGGACAAGTGGCGTATCCAGCAATGCTAGATAAAGCCCCGCAGATATCGATGCAACGAGAACCAAAATAGCGATCGTGAGCAACTGCAAGAAATCAATAATCAACTCCACGTAGGCCTGTATGAAATCCATGACTTACGTCACAAAATTAAGGTAATGCGGAAGCGTCGGGCAAGGCAAAAACAGCAGAGCATCTGAGCCAATCTGGCGCGCGTCGGACGGGGTAGCCGGTAGGATGCCGACCCTCGGTGCAAATAAGATCAATCAACTGGTTGGTTGGGCAGAGTAGCCATCGCGGTCGAGTGCCAGCCCACTCCACCCTCGATCCCGTCTGCCAATGGACCACTGTGCTTTTGCCGAGAGGCCAGCTCGCAGAAAATGCCGTCGCTGGAACAAACCTGCTGATTTCCTCGTTCAAACGAGTGGAACGGAGGCGAAACATGGCGCAAGCACTTTGGAAGCGACCCGGATCCCCTATTGGCAAGAAGGGCCCGCGCAAGGCCAACCCGAAATACAAGCGGCGGTCCCGAGAGCCGTGGACAACCGAGGAAGTCCGCGAGTTGCGCTCGCTCGCGAAGGGCAACACACCGACAGGTGTGATGAGCTTAAAGCTCCAGCGGCCGCCGGCAGCCATTCGCAGCAAGGCGCAGCGCGAGGGTATCTCTCTGAAGCCCGCCAATCGCTCGCCATACAATCGAACATCTAAGCCCGCAAAGAGACGCGCGCGATGAGTAAACACCATACAGACAACAGAGATTTGCGCAGCGGCGCTTACGATCCGATAACCCGCGAAGGCCTTCCGCAACCGCATCAGGTCCGCGATCGCACAACGCCGCATGAGGCAGCCCAACATGGTGCAGAAGTGCGGGCAGAGGCGTTACCTGGCACAGAGCCTGTCCTGCCGGAGGGGCTGGTTAGGAAACCTAAGGGACCGTTGAATCCGCGGACCGGGCGTCGGCCGACTAAATAAGGGAGCTATCGCTTATCCCGATTCCGGAGAGCTGCTGCCAGCTGATCGTCGAACTCTTGACGTTTTTCATCGAGCGGCCGATCGAACAGATTGCCTTTCGAAATTATTCGGCGCCACTCGTCCTGCTCAATCCGATCAACGTTGCAGTTTTGAAACGTACAGCCGGTAAAGGCTAGCTCCTCCGTGCCTTCATCGATGAATATGGTGCATTTAATAAAGGAGCATTCATCGTAACGACGGAGGTTGACGCGGCCTCGGAAGTCAAAGGTCTCCGCGTAATAAGTCTCGTTCCAGAAGACGTACTCCTCGCCAATGATCGTCATTCGTGTGTCGCCGCCGCTTCGCTGAACCGGTCATCTGGTTTCGGGTCGTCGAGCAACCCCAATACGAGCAAGCGAGCGAAGTTCCGGCGAGCACTAGGGCTCCAGCGCAGATACGACGCAGCATTGGCGACCTCGGCCGCGATCCTACGACCATCGACATTCGGCAGGCACAGTACGTTCATCTCTCTGCTCTAGTCGGAGCTTATTGGGTAGCTCGCTCGGCCGCTTTTTCAGCCCGCTCGCTCGTCTTTTCGACAAGTGCTTCGCCGTCCTTCTCCGCCTTGGCGCGCCGCTCGCATTTCGAACGAATCTCCTCAAGTTCCTCGTCCGTCAAATGCTCGATGCCGACAAAGGAATTGTGCGCCTCGCTGACGCGGATCAGTTCGTCGAGCTTGACCTGGATCGCGGCACTGTCGCGGTTTTGCGAGTTCTGGATGAGGAAGACCATCAAGAAGGTCACGATCGTCGTGCCGGTGTTGATCACCAGCTGCCAGGTATCGGAATAATGAAATACCGGACCCGTGGCCGCCCAAACGATCACGGTGCCTACGGCAATGACGAACGTGAGCGCTCTCCCGGCCCCCTGGGACGCGCGGTTAGCAATTTCACTGAAAAGTTTGGATGCTTGCCCGCCGTCCTTACTGTGAGTTTTTGAAGGTGACATGAGTTTCTCCTGTCATATGACTTATCGAATTGGGAAATAAAGCTGCAGCTGGCACAGAGTATTCGTCCTAATGGTCTTTCCCAGCAAGGTATACCGCGCCAAGGGCCATTGGCGGCTGCCCCGAGCGAGGTCCGCCTGCCTAGAATGTTCAGTGGCGCGTTGGGCGAGCGCTCACAGCGAATGGAACAATCGCTTTGACCGGAAGTTGGTGCGGCCTGAACCCCAACCAAGAGTGTCAAATGAAAACAAGTATCCTTCTCGCCACCTGCGTCGCGGTTGCGTTGTCCTGCGCCGCTGCGCAAGCCCAACCTGCGCAGTCGCGGCCTAACAATAACGCCGTGAACAGTCCCGATACCAAGAATTCCGATAAACCTGTCGCCGGCAGAAATAGCTTCACAGAAGGTCAGGCAAAGAGCCGGATCGAGAATGCGGGCTATTCCAACGTCACCGGTTTGAAAAAGGACGACAACGGCGTCTGGCGTGGACGAGCATCGAAGGGAGGCGCTGCGGTCAATGTGAGCGTCGACTTCCAGGGCAACGTCAACAGCGCCAAGTAATCTAGCGAGGAATAAACATATGACGGTTACTATTTCGCGGCTTTACGATTCCTATAGTGATGGACAACGCGCGGTTTCTGACTTGGAAGCTGCGGGCGTTCCGCATTCCGACATCAGCATCGTCGCCAACAACTCGGACAACTGGTATTCGACCGACAAGGTCGACCGTGATCGCGACGGCGTTGATGACCGTGCCGAGGGGGCGGGCGCAGGGGCGGGTATCGGCGCGGGGGTTGGAGGAGCCGCAGGACTCCTCGCTGGTCTCGGTCTACTGGCTATCCCGGGCATTGGTCCGGTTGTAGCAGCCGGCTGGTTGGCGGCAACCGCTCTTGGCGCGGCTGCCGGTGCTGCAACTGGCGGTCTGATTGGTGCGCTGACCGAAGCGGGCATTTCGAAGGAAGACGCCGACACCTACGCGGAGGGCGTGCGCCGCGGTGGCACCCTGGTCTCGGCCCGAGTTCCGGATGCTGACCGGGCGCGATTAGATGCAATTCTAGATCGATCTGCCGTCAACCTTCAAAAGCGTCGAAGTGCATGGCAGCAGACTGGCTGGAATTCTTACGACGCTTCTGCTGCGCCATTTTCGGCGGAAGAGGTTCGTAAGGAAAGATCGCTCTACGGAAACCGTTGACCCCAGAGCTAGTGCTCGCTTGCGCTTGGCAAGCGAGCATTCAGTCTGGAAATAGAGCGGAGCTCTTTCCGATGGCGGCTTGTCCTCGTCGGTTGTGGTGCCTCGGGTCAGCGCAGCCCGGCCATGAGAACACACTCTATTCGGACAACTTCAGCCAAGAAACACCAGGAGCAGTCCCGCGCGTCAGCAGGACCGATGGTCAAGGACTAGGCGGCAAGCCAGCGTGATCTGGTTTAGAGCCTAGTGTCCTCATCGGCATTGCTCATCGCTTATTATCTGTGAAGCGCAACTGCTTTGAACGCCTTAACCAGGGACAGCTCGAGTTTTCCCGCCATACTGCATACGATCTCGTAGGCACATTCTCGAGACATCGTCTCTTTGTAAGGGCGACGCTCAATTAGAGCGGCAAACACGTCAGCGATCGTCAGCATTCGCACAATATCCGGAATACTGCGTCCCATCAGGCCGTGCGGGTAGCCGCTACCGTCCAGATACTCATGGTGATGCTGGACTGCATCAAGTGTCTCAGCCGAAATATGCAGATTACTCGATAGAATATCGAATCCGGCAGTTGGGTGGGTCTCAATGATCTGCCGCTCTCGGCTATCAAGGCGACTCGGTTTGTCTAGAATCTTCAACGGAATGCGCGACTTTCCAATGTCGTGAAACATCGCAACCCTATAGAGGCGATCAACATCACTGCTATTCATGCCCAGACTCAGTCCAAAATCGGTGGCAAGACCAGTTACGAGGAGACAGTGCTGGTAAGTACCTCTATGGTAGTTGCGCACGGCATCTAGCCAGCTTGACAATCCATCAGCTGCGATACTGTCAACGATCTGCGGTCCCGTAGATTCCACACCCTTGACATCGGGTGCTTGTCCACTCGTCGCCGCGGAAAACATTGACTTCAATAGTGCAGCCCCGGCAAACGCTGAGGCTTGCGACGGACTAGAAGCGGGGGGCTGAGACCGATCGATTAATTCACCCGTAAGATCCTGCTTGTCGGCCGGAAATGATAAGATCCCCGTAGCCCCTAGCGCATAAGCCTGAGCTATGCTGCGATGGGTTTTGGTTGGCAGCAAAAAAATTCGCTTCTTCGAGCGGTCGAAAGATGCGAGTCTTTCCCTCAAAGTTTCTATTTTTTCAACGTTGTGCAATTCAACTGCGACGATCATCGCGTGAGGCCGCATCATATCAGCGCTGTTGTCGTGGAGCAGGGACCAATGAACCTTGAACTGCGGTTCCAGAATCGAACGAATCGAACCAACCACCGTAACGCTGTCGGCGAGTAAGTGAACTAACATAACATTACCAATGCCCAGGTTGGGGCGTTTACATTTCTTGCAGTGCTCTACGTTCTGCTCCAACATCAACAGGAGACCACCAGACGTCGCTTAACTGCTGAATCTTCTTGTACTGCTGAATTTCAGGACATATCTTGCATTCATAGGTCCTCACTTCAGACCCATCATCTGCCGCTTCGATACAGGCCCAGACCAGCTTTACATTGCATTGGGCGCAATGGGGAGTGGGCTCTTTTAAACTGCGTTCATACATGGGATGAACCATTAAATATCCGAATGGTGTCACGCCATCCTTTAGCTTTGAATAAAATTCCTGGTTTTTGATTGGTAAAGGCGGGTTGGGTCCGCGCTCGCGAAAATGCACCGGATTCCCTGTGAACGGAAAAGTTCGACCGCCGTATCAATTCCGTCGCGCTCGCCGGCAATTCTAATTTCCATGACCCAAGATGAGAGTTTCCGTCTGTGCTAGTCGCAGCGCTTCTTTGCCAATCGTAGCGATGGCGACGAACATAAAACCGGCATCGCACAGTCGCCTCCATCTCGGTTGCCACGAGCAAATCGTCCTCAACGATTGCGGCGGCTCGATCGACTGTGTCGTGCATAATCTGTCACGCCAAGGTGCCGCGCTGCAATTCGTCAGCCCTATCGGCATCCGGCCAACTTCACCTTGTTAGTGACAACGGGCGGCCTGAGCCGACCATGCCAGGTGGTGTGGCGCGCTTAACGATCCGGTTGTCCAAGCCCTTTTGCCT
>JGI26536J50258_1003050_pt1 | contig 10309 bp, 9 predicted proteins | sample ThiBiot_750_plan_FD_50258 | JGI IMG/M metagenome (IMG submission 50258)
CATAGAAAATCTTGCTAATCGAAACGAAAATATTATCATCAAAAGAGATATTGATGGAAATGTAGAATATGATGATCTAAGGCCATAAAAAGGAGGCGGGATACACCCGCCTCTTTTCTCTTATCATTCATTTGACTCATAACAATTCTTATAAAAAAACTTAAGTCTTGCGAACTCTCCGACTCCTTCTTACAAAAGGATTATGGTACCTCACAACCATTAACTCTTTAGCTTCACTATAGGACATTGGAGAAAAAACAGGAAGTTTTTATTGTATTAGTAAAAGAAAATTCCTAACTTAATATTTTAAAAATAATTATAGAGTAACAAAAACAAGAAAAAACTTATGAAATTTGTTGTTTTAAAAAGGGGTGGAGTATGATGAGTCTTTATCCTTAGGAGTATCGTCTTAAGCCGCATTAGACTCTTTATAAGTTTCTTCGTGAGCCTTCCACAAAGAGGCATAGATTCCTTGTTCCTTTAAGAGAGATAGGTGTGTACCTCGTTCTTCTATCACTCCACGATGAAGCACTAAGATCTCGTCAGCATTCATTACTGTAGTTAATCGATGAGCAATGATTAAGAATGTTGATGTTTTTAAAAGGGGGGTTAAGTTTCTCATAATGATTTTTTCTGTTGAAAGATCAAGAGAAGAAGTTGCTTCGTCAAAAATATATAAGGAGGGTTGCTTCAAAAGAACCCTTGCAATAGCAATACGTTGTTTTTCTCCACCAGAGAGCTTCAAACCCCTTTCTCCTACAACTGTATCATAATGACAAGGCAACCTTTTTATGACAGATGTAAGTTGAGCAAGCTCTATAGCTTCCTCTACCTCTTCTCTATGGGCATTTGGTCGAGCAAAGAGAACATTCTCGTAAATGGTTGTATTGAAAAGTGTGATGTCCTGAGGAACGATACCAAATAATTTATGTAAACTTTCTGTACTTAAAGTTTGAATGTCTTTATTATTAACAAATATTTTCCCTGAGTTTATATTAAAAAACTTGAAAAGAAGATTTGAAATTGTAGATTTTCCTGAACCGGTTGTTCCTACAATCCCAATTGTTTTCTTTGCCTGAAGATTAAAACTCACGTTTTTAAGGACAATATGAGAAGGTTCATACTCAAATGAAACATTTTCAAATTCAATACTCTCTAGCTTATCTAGTGAATGAGAGCTCTTTTCGGTATGGTAGGAAGTTGCAGGTTTAGACTTATAAATTTCCATTATGTTAGCAAGCTCATTGAGGCCTTTCCTAATATCTCTTATGATATACCCAATGTGATGTAAGGGGGTCGCAAATTGTAAAACGTATCCATTGATAAGAACAAAATCACTCACATCAAAACCGCTTGATAAGGCTTGTTTCCCAGCCGTATAAGTGAGCAAGACTAGACCTATTCCTATGATAAAGCTTTGCCCCGTCCTTACCAATTCCATATTTGATATGGATTTAACGAGGAGATGTTCTCTCTTTTTAAGATGATCATCACATTTTAGTAATTCGTACTCTTTATTATTAAAGTACTTTACGCTAGCAAAATTTAGCAAGCTATCAACGATATTTGCATTTGTATTTAATTCTTGTTTGTTACTTAAGATTTGAAAATGAGAAGCCCATTCCGTAGCATAGAACGTAAAGACAACGAAAACAGCGGCTATAAAAAGTAATATGAAACCATAAGTGGCTCCATAGTAATAACATAAAATTGTAGCCGCTAAAAACAATTCTATGATTGTAGGAATAATAAATAAAAATAATCCCCAGAAAACATCGGTAAATCCTTGTTGAGCCCGCTCTAACGCATTGGTGATGACCCCGGTTTTCCTATCTAAGTGAAATTTCATGGGCAAAGAATGTAAATGGTCAAATAACTTAAAGCAAAAAAAGCGGATACTCTTCTCCAAAGGTCTCACCATAATAATCTGTCTTGCTTGCTGAATTGTTTGAGATAGCATCCAAATAATTCCGTAGGCTACGAGTAATAAGGATAGCTGATAGGTCATGCTTTTATGAGGAGAAGAGAGTTTAGAAACAATCTCCTTTAAGACCATAGGGGCAGCAAGATCTAAACCAATTGAAATAAAGATCAGTCCAAATGCTACAAGAAATAGTTTACGGATTTTCTCGCGTTTCGTCCATAGGAAAGGAAATACGTCTTTTATGACCTTGTAATTATTAAATCTATCTTGCATACACTTATCTATTATTTCTTAATTAAAGTTTATCCTATTTCTTTGTGTTCTTTAAAGCTTATACGAATTTACAGTTGCTCAGAGTCTTAACTCTGTTAAAGAGTTCATTTTTCCTAGAAGCTTTTTAGCTTTCTCTCCGATATAATTATCTCTCAAATCTAAAGACTTTAAAGCACTAAAATTTCCCTCTAAGAGTACCTTAATTCCTTCAGTATCAATTCTGTTCCCGGTTAAGTTCAGAGAAGTTAAGGAAGTCAGATTTCCTGAAGCAAGCGCCTTTATCCCAGCAATACCTATTTTATTTTTTCCTAGATGGAGAGAACTAAGTGCCGTCAAATTTCCTCTTGAAAGCGCTTCTACGCCGTCATCACCAATATTATTTCCTTCTAAATTTAGCGAAGTTAAGGCAGTTAAGTTGCCAGAGACAAGCGCCTTTATCCCAGCAATGCCTACTCTATTCTTGCCTAGATGGAGAGAACTCAGGGCGCTTAAATTCCCTTTTGAAAGTGCTTCTACTCCTCCATCGCTAACGTTATTGTCTTCCAAATCCAGAGAGGTTAAAGAAGTCAAGTTACCTGTCGCAAGGGCTTTAGCTCCTATATCATCAATATTGTTGCTTTCTAAATAGAGGAAAGTGAGTGAAGTTAAATTACTTCTTGCAAGTGTCTCTGCTCCAAAATTACCAATATGATTATCTTCTAGATACAAAAGGTTCAGAGAATTCAGATTACCTGTTACAAGGGCTTTTGTTCCAGCAGTTCTTATTCTATTCTTTCCTAAATGCAAAGATTTTAAAGAACCTAAGTCACCGGAAGAAAATGCTTCTGCTCCAGCAGTTCCAATATTATTTCCTGCCAAATATAAGGAAGTTAGAGAGCTTAAGGTACTTTTTGAAAGCGCTTTTGCTCCTATGTCACCAACACCATTTCTTACTAGATACAATGAAATCAGCGAACTTAGGTTACCTGTTGTGAGCAATTTTGTTCCAGAGTCTCCAATGTGATTTCCAGTCAAATCTAAAGAAAGAAGGAAACTCAAGTTCCCTGTGGATAGTGTCTTGGCGCCAGCAACTCCAATATTATTTTCTGACAAGTCTAATTTTTTAATTTTAGAGTGTCGTGATAGAGTAAAAATTTCTTTTTCCCCTAAGTGACACCTCTGTAAAATTAGCGATGAAAAAGGAATTTTTAACATATCTTGACAAGTATTATTATCTAATTCTTGATCAGACAAATTCAGAGCTAATTCTTCTTGACCATTATAAGCTAATTCTTTCCAGTTGCGTAAAGAAAGCCTGTTCGTTAATGTTTTTGTATTGTTCATAATTTGCCTAAATTAATCTTAAATTGTTATAGCAGTTATTCTCCAAAAAAGATCAGAAGTGGAACAATATGATTATTCTTATAGAATTTATTTATCTTATAAAGATCTAAGTTAACATTGCAATAAATACACTATACATTGAACCCCTTTTAGATGCGACAACCCTTTCTAAAATTTATAAACAGGGATAACTCTCGAATCAGTACAGCAAAAAACTCCCTATTGCAACAGAGTTAACAAAAAGCTATTGGATGTCAAAAAATAAAGGAAGAAAAAAAATATCAGCTTATCACTTTCTTGAGAGCTGGCTGGAGGTTAACAAAATTACTCTATCTATTATCGTTTGATTTTCGTACAACAATTTAAATTCTCGACAAAGCAGGAAAAATCTCCTAATTTCCTCGAATGATAATCTAATTTTTTAGCAGAAAGTATCAATGTCTCAAGTAATTACAGTAGGTTTGTTTTTTTCTTTAAAGTATATTCGATTTAAATTTAAAATGAGGGAGATAAAATGAAAATTAGTTTTTTTGCTAAGGCTTTAATTATTTGTTTTCTATTTTCGTTTGGATGTATTGCTAAGAAAAATAATGAGTCTTCATTAAAATCTGCTCAACTCTGCCAAGATGCTTTTATTGCTGATATACCAAAAAAGTACAAATGTGACAACTATGAAGTAAATCATGGTGCTGCTCTCCTGATCGTACAAAAACTCGAGAAGGCAGGGCTTTTGAAAGATATAGAGGCCGTTGTTATAGCTGGAGATAGAGGCAATTTAGTAGGAACACTTATTTATCAAAAAATACGAGAGTTTAGAGAAGCAATAGGTTTACCATGTCCCAAATTTTGTATTATACGAAGTGCAGAAAAAGAAACCCCTGTTAAATCAGCGGCTTATACCTCTATTACAGGTGGTAAAAAAATGCTTCATCTTCGTCCTGATCAGCAAGCACGTCTAAAAGATTTAAAGGTCCTTCTCGTAGATGATGTCATATCTACAGGAGGCACAATTAAAGCCCTCAAAAGTCTCGTTGAAGGATCTTGTAATTGCCAAGTCCTTGGATATGCGTGCATTGTTGCAGAGGGAAAAGATCGTAGCAGCTTTGAGGGGAAGCCTCTTTTCCGTCTCATTAGCGTGCCATTTTTTTAAATTCTCTTTTTTATTAATTCCAGAACCACAAAAAATGATATGAATAGACCAAACAAATAGAGAGAATATATATATCTAAAGAACGCACAAGGGGCTGTAAGAAATAAAATAGGAATCCTGGATAAAATAATAGAAGAAGCAATTGCTGAGACTGGTAGATATTTGTACAATAATAAGACTAAAGTAGCTGCCAAAAGAGAAAATACGGAATTCCAATGCCAGTTAAAATTAAATTTTTCCAATATCATCAACGGAAAATATCCACAGACCCCATCATTAGAAGAACATCGAGGAAATATTTTTAAAATGTTGAATATTACACCCGTACACCATTTATCTTGATCTCCTGTTTTTATACATGCATTTGCTGTTAAATCGTACCGTGCACCATCAATGTCCTTCTCTACCCATTGATCATATGTGGATAATTGAGAAATAAAGCTTGCTGTTCTTGCCGCTAAAAACAAATTAGGGTTTTCTTTAAAAATCTTTAAAGTTCTATTAAAAAACTGCTGCCAATCTTTTTTAGAAGCTTTTCTATTCCAAAACTGTCCTTCATGTTGAAAAAAAAGAATACTATAACAATCAGTGTACTTTTGGATTCCCTCAACATCTATTATCTTCGACAATATTTGTTTATCTTCTTCATGATTTGAAGAAGTATAATTTTCTCCTTCCCGTAATATAAAGCCAAGAGGATAAGCAACAAGAGTTAATTTATATTCATCTTCGTTTGAGAAATGAAACTTCAGTAGACTAGGGAGTAAGATGTTTAAGGTAAAAAGAGATACAAATGAAAACACTAACAGCTGAGAGAATAATTTCAAGTTTAACTTTCCATAGGCCAAAAGCCCTATAAGAGCAACTAACAAAATCACCCAACCTTCGCCTCGATAAAGAGCAAGAAGCACGCCTATCCCTAGAATGGCTATGGTTTGATATTGAGTAAGCGGAGATTTTCCATTATCAATGCAAATTTTATAAATGTAGAATGCAAAATATAGATCTATGACACTAAATGGAATATCTCTCATATAGAAGAAGCTATTGTAGATAATGGAAGTGATAGAAGAGAAAAATATTATAAAGAAAGAAAATAGTATAATTTTTAATTTTTTATTAAAATAAAATTTAGAATAAAAATAACTAATAATATCTGCAAATATTAAGGAGCATAAAAAAACTTGAGCGATTCCTATAACAACGAGGTTAGGATAAAATTGATATAAAAATAAATAAGTTAGGGGATGTAAAAACGAAAACCAATTATTTATTTCTTGATAGCTAATTTGACGGACAGCATCAATAGTATCTGGGGTATAAGAACCGGGATAATATACAGCCAGCCAAAACCCATACCACACAAGAAACCATAGCATTATGCTTATGAATGATTTTTGTCTTTCATCTAAGACAATTTTTCCGTATTCTTCTTTTATTCTTTTAATTTCCCAAAAAAAATGCGTAACTTTTATACTAAGCCAAAAACCAAAAATAAAGAGGACAACTTTAATAAAATATAAAGGAAGTAATGTACCAGTATGTGGTTGAAGATAATATTTTTCATTAAATTTTGATAAAAATAATAAGCATATTGGCAATAAAAAATGATAGATATTATTCTTAAGTTTTTCTGTTAAAATAGAATAATATCTATCTATTATATATTTTTTATTTGTTATTTTTAAACTAATGCTCATGTCAATTATTCCAAAAAGGCAGTTCCACATTTTGAGTAATTCATATCTTATTGTCATTGTCAACTAAGAGTCTCGAGAAAGGAATGTTAAGTTTTCAAGCCTTCCAGTAAAATCTTTTAAGTTCGATTCCTCTTCTTTTTCACTTAATCTCATTTATATTCTTTCATTTAAGGTTCAGAACTACTATTTCACGGGATAACGTTCGATTTAACTAGGGAATAGAACAAAATATAGGAGTTAATTAACTTCTTGAAACTACATAGACCCCTGCCATTATAATTGCAATCCCAAATAAGCGAACTAAGCTGAGATTTTCTTGAAATAACATAAACCCCATAAAAGCCGTCGCAACATACCCTAAACTGGTTAAAGGATAGGCATAACTTACTTCGAGACGAGATAAACAAACTACCCAAAGAACTAAGCTAAGAACATAGCAAATAAAACCAAAAAGGACGTAGAGATTTTTAGAAAGCCGAAAACATGTATCAATTAGTCTAAAAACATTAAAATCTATATATCCTACATCTCTCAAACCGGCCTTCAACGAGATCTGGGCAAGGGTATTAGATACTATACAGGAAAAAATTAAAGGAAAATGGTAAGCTAATTTGTGCATTTTTTTCTCATTATACAATAAATCTATTTCTTAGTTTTTATATCAGCTTTATATTGCAATTGATAGCCTATTTACAAACATAATCTAAGAGATTAATAAAATAAATTAGAAGAATTGGAAAACCTCTCAATGTGATTGAGAAAAATCTTGTATAATTTTGAATTTTAAAAGTAAATTATGAAGCATAGGGGAAAAACACATATAAGAAACTTCCCTAACGGTTTCTAAAAAATTAATATTATGCTTTAAAAGAAATAGCCATGTTCATTCAATAAAAAATAGGAATTTTATGGAAAAAATAAGAAAAATATTTATATTTTTTCTATCTTTCTTAATAATGATACAAGTCACTTGGAGCGTAGAAGGAAGAAAAGGGGATAAAAAGCCATCTATCTATGCTTCCACCACCCCTTCTTCAAAAAAAATTCTTTCTCAACAACCAACAAGACAAAAGTTAAATGGCGTTTCGTCTACTATTCCATTATATTCTATCTCACAATTACCTATAAAGCCTGGAGTCCATGAATCAGATAATATAGAAGCAATTTTATCCTATGCTCTTGAAAATTTTGACAATCAAGACCTCGTAATTTTTGATGTGGACGAGGTATTAATTACAGGTCTAGATCCATATTATTTCGAACATTGTTTGAAAAAATCAGCTTTGCATAACCATTTGTTTTCTCAAAACGAAGACACCATTGATCAATTTTTTCTCTATATGTTTTTATCCAAATCCAGGCCATGGACTTATATGGATAATCGCTTACCAGAATTGATAAAGAAGCTACAGTCACAGGGAATTCCTTGTATCGCAAATACAGCTCTTAATCCAACTATCAATCCCGTTCTCAATATAGATGTACCAACTCTAAGAGTGAATATGTTGCGTTCTTTAGATATTGATTTTGCTAAGACTTTTCCTCATTTTTTATCATGGGATTTTAATACACTAGACTTAACACACATCCTCAAAGAAAGGCCTCTATTTAAGGAAGGGATTATATTTTCTTCGGAAACTCCAAAATATATAACTACATTAGAACTTTTCAAGAAAATGGGGATTAAACCTAGAAGAGTTTTATTTATTGATGATCATTATGATAATGCACGATTGATGTATGAAAGGCTTAGTTTAGAGGGACTTGAGTGTTATTCATTTTGCTATTCAAAGAAAAAAACAAAACCTTTAAGAAGTTATTTTACAGAAGAAGCATTTAATCGAGAATTGAAAAAATTAGAGATCTTTCTAGAGCGGTTATTGAATAAAGGAAACGTAGAAGAGCTCTTTTCCAAACTCTAAGGTAAATCGGAATAAATACTAATAAGGGGAGTTCTTAAATTTCTAAAATTCATTCTATGAAAAAAGAGCCCGTTATCGTAAGCTAATTCACTGACACCAATTAATGCCTAAAATATGAACTTCAGATTACCAATTATTCCGCTTCTTGCCTCCAATGAAGTTCACATTTGGTCTGCCTGCCTGTCAAAAAATCAGGTGAATATTCCTCGTTTCCAATCTCTCCTTTCTGCAGATGAATCCCAAAAAGCAAATAGCTTTAGATTTTTGAAAGATAAGCATGCTTTTATCGTCTCGCGTGGCATTTTGAGGTGCTTACTCGGGGGATACTTAAGAAAAGACCCCCAACACATTGAAATACTTTATGGTCTTTGGGGAAAACCTTGTCTCTCACAAGAATATTCCTTATATTTTAACCTTTCCCACTCAAAAGAATATACCTTATATGCCTTTGCAAGTTCTTATGAATTAGGCATAGATTTAGAATACATAGACTCTACACTTGATGTGGCAAAGATAGCCCCTACTATTCTTTCTTCTCAAGAACGAGCTTTTTGGGAAGAAGTTCCTCCAAAGGATAAAACGTATGTCTTCTTTAAACTCTGGGTTTATAAAGAAGCTCTCTTAAAAGCTTCTGGCAAGGGGTGGTTAAGTAATGAGCAAGAGATTCCTTTATCTATCTTAAAAAGTATCCTCAAAGTTACAGAAAATGGTTTGGAGAAAGAAAAAAGGGGTTCACCCTATTATTTTGAAGTTATCCCTGGATATGCTAGTGGGTTACACGTTGAAGGCCCTTACTTCTATCCATTACATTATGTTTGGAATTCGGATGGCTCTCAGCTAAGGAGAGCACCTTTATGAGGGAAATATAATCTTACAAACTTCACTGATTTATCTATCAATTTTTAAAACTTCTATTTCCTTTTCTACTCTACTCCTAATATCTCGACCTTTTCTTTATTATTATTCATAGTAGAAATCACTTTTGGACAAGAAACAAGAAATTCATTGTGTAAATTTAGGTCGTACTTCGTTAATGAATTTGCAAAAATAACCTGAGACACATATTGCTCTATTTTACTAGATCTGTGGTCCCTGAAGAAGAATTTATTTTTATTAAATAAATATTGGAGAGCTAATTTAAATTGAGCTAAAGTTTGAGAAATTGCTTTGACACTTGATGCCTGATCATCGCTATTCCAAGAAAGAGGAAACTCGGAAAGTTTATGCTTATAAAAATCATGAGCCAATCTTAAAAAAGTACCTATATATAAAACATCTGGAAGACTTAAATAAAATCTTTGTTTAAGAATTTTGACGGAATACATATAAACTCCACACCCTATATCATGAATTGACTTACCTAAGACTAAAGAGAATGAGATATTGAAAACATGATTAGCCATTATCCGAAAAAACGAGTAATTTCTTATACGGGAGTCTTTTAAAAACCGACTCCCCCACATAACATCGTATTTTTCATATTCATCTGATTTTAACATACGTAAGAAGTCAGTTATAGGAGATTGATCGTCTCCGTTTATTGCAATAACCCAGTCAAAGGCATGCCTGCACGCAAATTCGAATCCAATTTTTAAAGAACCTCCATAACCATAATTCACTTCATTTCTTAAAACGAGACTATCAACATTTGTAATGTGCTTAAGGCAATCGATAGCAATATTCTCACTATTGTCATGACTTCTATTGTTTATAATGATGATTGTATGAATATATGATTGGATATCAGAATCAAATTTAGAAAGCAGGCGAGGAATTTGCTTCTCACAATTATAGATGGGAATAACAACTAAGATCTTTTGTTTCATTTTACGTTGTGGTTCTTTTTTAGTCATTGTTACAAGCTACATTGTTTCTTTGATGGTAGAAAGAGAAGATATTGTGTTTGGATAATTTTCAGTGTATCTCGCCAATCATCAACCTTATGACTGATAGAATGGGGAAGATTTTTTAGTGCATCAAATAACGGTTGATCATTACCCCACTTCCCATAACCATC
>JGI26536J50258_1003056_pt1 | contig 10298 bp, 9 predicted proteins | sample ThiBiot_750_plan_FD_50258 | JGI IMG/M metagenome (IMG submission 50258)
CCGCCGTACTATCCATTAACAAATGGGTTTTTTTCACATCTTCATCATCATCAACGTGTTACACCATCGCCTGATCGTGAACAAATCTCTCCATTATCAGCTAATCTCACTGAGACATCTTCAACATCAAATTTAGTTCCACCGACAGTCACGGGTGGAGGTTGGTAGTAATCGAAGAGAAACGTTTTTCTGTTTTGTTTTTCTTTTCATTAATCGATACTTTATATTTACGCTCAAATGAGCCACTTATTTAATTACACATATCCATCAAGATTATATCTAATTCTAAATAAGAATGATAAACCTACTTGTTTGTTTTTAATTATATAGAAGACCGTATTTGAAGTTACTCTGATCCGAGCTTCCTTTCTTTCTTTCTTTGTCAATTAATAAAAGATTATTAAAACGTATCTTCGCCGTTCTAGGTCCGCCGTCTCCTGATGACAAACGCCGTTGTGTAAGTATCTACTTGCAGCTTATTACGTTATCTTACACTGTTTGTATTGAATATTTTTCAGGCTGTCTGCAATGATGTTGCTTCCGGATATCACTATGGCGTATGGAGTTGTGAAGGTAAATCTTAATTACTAAGCGGATTTAAAATGAAAAGTTGATGACGTCTTTTCTCGTAGGATGCAAAGCTTTCTTTAAACGAAGTATTCAAGGAACGAACGAATACATCTGTCCAGCAACAAATACTTGTACAATCGATAAACANCGTCGAAAGAGTTGTCAAGCATGTCGATTAAGAAAATGCTACGAAGTTGGCATGACCAAAGGTACAACAAGACGAGAACGAAAATATCGTAAAAAAGCTGTATCCGTCTGTAAAATCACATCGACATCATCGAATCCAAATAATAATAACAATAATATAAATAATCTTAGCAACAATAATATTAATAATAATAATAATTCCGAACATGGTCTGTCNTTACCGAATACGTTGACGCCACCAACAACCGGCACTCCATCATCTCAACCCCATCCAAATATGAACAATCCATTTTCCTCGCCACAATTATCAATGAATAAAGTAGGAGATTTTTGATTTGATAGTCAAGTCAAAAACATATATTCCTGTTGATTTTGATTTTTTCTAGTCGGCAGCCGATCTCGGACGTATTCCAATAACTCCAGCAGAATTTATTACAACATTATCTCAAGCATCTCGATTAAATCTACCGGCTAAAATCGATCCGAGCCGTCCATTAGATGATCAATATTTTCTTCAATTACTTGCAAAGATCTTCGATCAAGAACTTGTGGTTTTAATCAATTGGGCGAAAGCCATGCCGGGTTATACAGAAAGTTTGACACTCGATCAACAAGTAACAATTATCGAACAAAGTTGGCTGGATACATTGCTGCTCAATGTTATCGAACGATCAATCGAACGAAACGATGATGCTTTGCATTTCGCACCGGATTTTATCGTTACTCATAATCGAGATTTATCGAGTCCATGTTTAGGTTCAATTTGTCAGAATTTATTTACTATTCTTCAAGCATTTAAAGATCCTCGTACAACTCATGAAGAATTCATTGCTCTCAAAGCTACGATTCTCATTAATTCACTTCCANCAANTGTATCAACTAACAAATCATTTCGTATGTTAACAACTCAAGTCTACCAAGCTATTCAATATACATGTGATTCAAATCCAAGTGTTTATCATGATAATTACATTCGACAATTTTCGTTACTTTTACAATTGCCACATATAAAATCATTGAGTGCGAAATTAATTAAACTTTTTCTTGATATGCGCACAAATGATTTATTACCACAAGCAGATCTTCTATTAGAAATGCTCGATGCTCAAGAAACATTCGATGTACATACTAATTTTCTCACGACGAATAATGAACGAACTCAACATGATAATAATATCAATCAGAATACGGAAAATATCAACAGTAATTTCACGAGATTTTTGTTTTTTATTGATCAAAGTGAAAAACAAAACGTTTTTTTTTGTCTAAATTCTAGATCAAATGAATTTTAATGGAAATTATTCATCGACTAATAAACGTTCTCCGTCAACTCCACCGATGAATATGTACAAACATCCACGAACTGATTCCGTACAATCGGCGAACATGCATTTTCCAATGAATAATTCATCGTATTAAAACAAAATCCTCAATCACAACAATTCACATGCAGATATAAAGTTGATAAAAATAAATCACCATCGTGCCATAGAAAAGCACCGTCTATTTTTCTTTCCAAACTACAAAAACACTCAAACGATCGTATTTATTTATATTAACTTAATCAAGAGACAAATCATATTCGTTCATGATTGTCTCGTTTCTTTATGCTCACACGTGTTGTATTATGTTCTTGGGGAAATGCAAGCCAATTTATTTACCAATAGCAACCTGTTTATGTTTGATGTACTAAACCCGGTTGAACACCAACTCGGTGTTTATCTTTTCTTTTCGTTTACTTTTTTTTCTGTCTCTCTCTCTCTCTCTCTTTTTCTCCTCGTTCTCTTTTCTTTCATCGTTTTGTTTTTGTTCTTATTCTTGATTTCTATTTTTGTTTGTGATGATGTTGAAGAAAAATATACGTACTGTATGTCGAGCGGACAGATCAATTCGATAAAAATTCTCGTAAAGCACAAAAAATTTCTAATTATACAAGAAAAGAAAACCGCTTGTCTCCTATTTCGTTGTTTCGCCCTTGGTGTTGACAGGCGATGAAATAAAAGCAAACATGATATAGATATACATCTGTATCATCTCTTTCAATATGTGGATTGTCAGAAATAGTTTTTCTTTGTGCTTTTTGTTAGTTAGTATATGTATATCAACGATAAGAAGTTACAGTTAATAGAAAAAAAAATCAATCAATAACTAGTAGAATATTCGGTATATAAGCAAATATTCGAGAGAGAAAGAAAGAATGATAGGTCTTTTTCTCTGGATTTATTTTATTCAATTGACAAAACAAACAGAAATTGTACAACAAAAACAATTTACAAATAATTTTACAGGTTTTTCAATGAATTTGAATTTTGTTTTGTAAACATATTGTCTCCTTCTATTTAGTTATTTTAAATTTACTTGATATTCCAAAACTTGTTAGTCATGGTTGGATACCTGTTTACGATAAATCGAAAACAATTCTAACACAAGATCTATTAACTAAACTTGATATTATTCAAGATAATCAAAGCAATATAACACAATTTGCTATTCGAACACCGAACTTTTCATTCGAACAAAAAGCAATTATCCTTCCAGTTGATCGTATTTCTCAACAAACAAATTCTTTCAGTATAATTTAATAACTAAATAAAATCTTTTCATTGATCTACATTTTCTTCAAAGGTTTTCTCCTATCTGATACATTTACTCTTCATATAACCTATCGGTCTGCACTGAATGCATCAGGTATTCTCTTTTCATTATTAACAACCGATCAAATATCTATATTCGCAATAAAAATCAACGAAACCATTACAATTATTCATTCAAATCAACAGATTAATTTGCATTCAAATTTATTCGCACCTAATGATGGATTGTAAGTCAACATCGAAAGAATCGAGAATATATTAAATTGAAGATTCTTTTCTTTTTCCTAGATGGCATGAACTTCTCTTTCAATTTGAATCGAAATCCGTGACTTTACGTTTTGATAATCAATCACAATATGAAATTAAATCACCTTGGAATTTCAATCGGAAAATTAATTTTACTCATATTGCTTTTCGAAACTCAGACAATCAAACTAATTCATTTTTCCAGGTAATAAGTCTTANGACAATGTAAATCATGCGGAGTTATTTGAGAAGATACNATAGAAAAAATTGTCATTTGNATGTCTTNGTATTCACTTCTATTATTGGTTTCTTAAAATAAATTTTCAAAAAAAATAGAAGTCTTAGAACAAACTTTCATTACAGTGAATTAAATTATGCATGATAATGAATTTTCATCATGAATAAAGTACGTTTTTTGTATTAATTAGGGTGATATTCAAAATCTTTTTATTATTAATGTCAATTTATCACTCTCGAAAACGATAAACAAACAAGAACAAAATCGAACGTTGGGCACAAATATTCGCCTGCTAACAGCTACGGTAAACGATTATAAGCGATAGGTAATTATTGAAAGAAATGTTCTTTTCTTTTTCGAATTGAAGACACAAATTTCTCAACCAGAACAATTCGAAATAGGACCACCAGGTACACGCGGAAGACGAGGACGACCAGGCCTCGATGGACCACAAGGACCGCCAGGAGCTCCAGGTCATATCATTGTTATTCCCGTATGTCTTTTCTTTTCGTTTTACTTGTATATTAAAATTAGTTTTGTTTTTTACTAGTCGCCAATACATGATGAACGTGACCCACAAGTGTTTATGCACGCAGTTCAAGGAATGATTAATGCTTATGCAGTAAGAATGATTACTAAAAACAAGATGAGATAAAAAATCAGTGACATCTGGTGTTTTAGCATATTTTGACAGGTCAACCAGGTGCACCAGGTCGAGCTGGCTTGCCCGGAGTTATAGTACGTTAAAGTAGATTCACTAATTGATAACCTGTTGTACTAAATATAATGTTTGTAGGGTCAACAAGGTTTACGAGGTTACAAGGGTGACCGAGGTTTACGTAAGAGATGTGGAATAATTTAGAAAGATTTTCTACAGATATGTTTTGGTTATTTAGCTGGACCAGCTGGCCCGCCGGGACCAACTGGAGTTGAAGGATTCGAAGGACCAGATGGACCAGAAGTATGTGTTTGAACTTGCAGTCGATTAAATACTGTAAAAATATTTTTAGGGAGCTCAAGGTCAAAAAGGAAGTCGTAAGTAAAAAGTATAAATCTTGAGCAAATCTGACGAATCTGTATTTTATAGGTGGTTATCAAGGTAGTCGTGGACAAAAAGGTAAACAAGTAAGTCAAAAACTATTCGTTGTCGATTTCTTTTACTCAATTTGTACGTATTCTTAAAAGGGACCACGCGGTATTACTGGAATACAAGGAGAAAAAGGTGACCAGGGTGAAGTTGGACCCAAAGGTGATCAGTAAGTGTGCATAATATGTATCAGTATATACAAAAAAAAATGCGAAATTTTAGAGGATTAACAGGTCCAATAGGTGTGAAAGTAAGTGTCGTATGACATTGCTCCTATTACTCGGATATACATTGTTATTAAGGGCGAAAAAGGTGAAATTGGACCACGTGGACCTCAAGGTAAGAAGTCATTCTTATATTTTGGTATCATATTAATTTTGATGAAACAACTAATAGGCGAGATCGGTCCTCAAGGTGTTACTGGTCCGAAAGGTGATAAAGGTTCAATTGGTTTAACAGGTGACCAGGTACGCATAAAACCAAATATTGAAATACTGAAATTCGATTATTTGTTTTTACAGGGAATTCAAGGACCAAAAGGTGTAAAAGGAGATAAAGGAGAACAAGGTGAAAAAGTATGTGAATTTAAAGGATACATGTGTAACCAATTTTTAAGTATACTATCTTGAGGGTATCATTGGTTTGACGGGTGCTATTGGTCCAATTGGACTTACTGGTTGGTAATGAATCGTAGACAATATACGTATCAATGGAATTTTATATTCTCTAGGTCCACAGGGTTTTCAAGGAGATATTGGACCTCAAGGAATTCAAGGTATTCAAGGCATACAGGTAATTTTTATGATGATAAATAATATTCAATAATCTTGTATGTTTAAGGGTCCCATTGGTCCACAAGGACCAAAAGGTGATGTTGGTCAGAAAGGCGAAAAAGGCGAAGTACGTATGATATAATGTGAGAATTCTGTGTCTGATTTTGATTCATTGTTTTTTGATAGATTGGACCAAAGTGAGTTAATATGCGATGATACGTTTTTCCATATTGATACATTATTTACATTTTCAAGAGGAGATCAAGGTGTTATTGGACCAACTGTGAGTTATGAAGCTATATTCGTGTTTTGAAATTTATTTTCTATGTCATATTTTTTAGGGACCAAAAGGCATCACTGGCGAACGCGGAGCAACAGGTGAAAGGTTTGCGTGTATGCGTAATCTTCAAAAAAATTCTGATAAATTCATTTGACATTTTCAGAGGCCAGAAAGGACAAAAAGGAGAACAAGGATTAAAAGGTATAATGGGCATCACTGGCGATAAGGGAGACAAAGGCGAAATTGGACCNCAAGGGTATTGTATATTGAAATCGGATTACTTTTGTTTGACTCTAAGAGAAATCTTTTTATTTTTTAGTCCACAAGGTTTCAAAGGTGATCTAGGTCCAATTGGTTTAACTGGTATTCAGGGTGTTAAAGGAGATAAGGTTATTTTCATTCTCTCAGTGTCGTATATTTGACGAACAATTTAATTTTGATTAGGGAGAAGTAGGCGAGACTGGTGATACTGGTATTCAGGGAATTCAAGGCATACAGGTTGTGATTTATTACGAATCAACAGGAAAGACTAGAGTTTCTATTGAAATTCTTTTATATTAGGGTCCTATTGGTATAACTGGTCCAATTGGATTGACAGGCCCAAAAGGTGACAAAGGCGAACAAGGTCAAAAAGGTGATAAAGGTGACCGTGGAGATACAGGAGAACAGGTACAAAAGTAACAATACTAACTGATCCATTTCTTATATATTCTTGTAAATAGGGAATTCAAGGAATTACTGGCCCACAAGGTATACAAGGTGAAACAGGTCCGATAGGACCAAAAGGAGATCAAGGTAGATTAATCTTGTCATTTGTGCTAAATGGCAGTCAAAATGATATTTTGCATTGTTTTAGGAGAAAAAGGTGATAAAGGTATTATAGGACCTCAGGGTCCCGAAGTGAGTTATTTTGGTATTTCAATTCATGAATCAAAANTGATTATTTTTCTCTNNAAATAGGGNAAACAAGGTCCNATTGGACTGACTGGAGATAAAGGTGATCAAGGTATTATTGGTCCTGTTGGAGAAAAAGGTTTGTATCTTTAANTTTAATTACGATTCTATCATTTTTAATTGATTACTTAGGTGATCTTGGTCANAAAGGTCAACAAGTAATATCGAATGATGTCCTCAAACTAAAAATAATTCCTATTTCTATGTTAGGGACCTAAAGGTGATCAAGGTATTATTGGTCCTATAGGAATCACTGGTGACAAGGCATGATAATTGAGAATTTTGAACATTTGATAAACTTGTTTTGTTTTTTATAGGGTGAGCAAGGTCCTGTAGGTCCAATTGGAGCAGTAGGACCTCAAGGCGAAAAAGGTGATAAGGGTGACACTGGACCAAAAGGAAATCAAGGTGAAATNGGCCCACAAGTCTGTTAAATATATTTTTCTTTTTCAACTAAAACATTACTATACGACATACATTTCAATCGCAGGGATTTAAAGGTGATACTGGTCCGAAAGGAGACACAGGACCTATTGGACCGAAAGGCGGTACTATTCAATTATNTTAAATAGTTTTTGTATGTTTGTTTACATCAATTTTAGATAAGGGCGACACTGGTATAATAGGATTACAAGGTCAAAAAGGAGATATAGTAAGCTGTGTGAAAATTCGAATACTATTGAGATATTTGTATTTTAATTATGACAGGGTCCCATTGGTGTAATTGGTCCAACAGGACCGATTGGAGAAACTGGACCAAAAGGTGATCAAGGTCAAAAAGGAGATCAAGGCCAAAAAGGCGACAAAGGCCAAAAAGTAAGGATNGAAATGAATATGAATTAAGTTTAATATTATTATATTCTAGGGAGAAAAAGGCATTGAAGGTAAACAAGGACCACGTGGAGAAACTGGCCAGAAAGGAGATACTGGTGAAGTAAGTATTCCGTAGTTACAGATTATTTTCCTTGATTCGAGTATATTTTATGTTTGCTTAGGTTGGCGAAGTTGGTCCCAAAGGTGATACAGGTAATTAAGTTTAATAACTGATTCGAATATTTTTCCATAAAAAATGTGATTGTGGCGTTATAGGAGAGAAAGGCGACCTAGGACCTCAGGGTCCTGTAGGACCAGAGGGTATCAAAGGTGATCAGGTAGTTAACTATATATACGTATCATATTCGATAATATCAAATCAATTACTTTCAGGGTCCACAAGGAACAAAAGGTTTGACAGGTGCACAAGGTCCTGTTGGTGCTCAAGGCGTCATCGGTCCGAAAGGTGAAATTGGACCAAAAGGAGATATAGGTCCTGTGGTAGGTCTACATTTTATTTTTCTTATCATCACAGAATCATGTATTTATTCTATTTTAGGGTGAAAAAGGATCGCAAGGACAAAGTAAACTAAATCGAATATTGTGAAACATTCGTTACGTTTATTTTTTTTCAGAGGGAGAAGTAGGTGCCAGAGGACAAAAAGGAAATATCGGACCATCAGGTCCACCAGGCCCAAGTGGTATGTAATAACAGATTGTCGGTAATAATTTGAATTTATTTTCTTGAATTCAAGGTGAACGAGGTCCTAAAGGTGAACGTGGACCACGTGGAGATCCAGTAAGTTCAATAAGATCATCATAGTTCATCTTCAAATACAATTCAACAGGGAGATCCAGGAGATAGAGGACCACAAGGCAGTCCAGGAACGAACGGTCAACCTGGCAGGTAAATTAGTCCAATCTCAAATATATACGTAAATATATTACGTTTTAGTATTGGACCACCGGGACCACAAGTGAGTAATCATTTAAACTTCACTTCGAACAACTATTTTCTTGTAATAACTACGAAAAGGGTGTTATTGGTTTACCTGGTCCAAAAGGTACAGTAATTATAAATACGTAAATGAATCAATTTCTTGTTAACTAATTTTATTTTATCTAGGAACGGATGGTCCTCGTGGTGCAAAAGGAGAAAAAGGAGCACACGTATGTAGATCAATGATCGATTTTCTTCTACGATCTTTCGAATCATTTGTTTTTGTGTTTAGGGTCCAGCTGGTCCACCCGTATGTATTCTTAATTGATGGATCCATAGTCAATTTGATATTCTTCAGGGCCCACCGGGCGAAACAATCTTATCGAGTCAATTAGGTCCATTCAATCCTGATTCGGAAAAAGTCGATTGGCCAATGCATCGATTACGTCGTTCAATCGAAAAAAACCATGCACCACATTCAGCCGGCTTTCAACTCATTGATCTTCTCGAAAATCTTTCGAAGCAATTGAATCATTTACAGGTGCCTACAGGTCGTCAACGTGAATATCCATTTCAATCATGTCTCGATCTTCACGATCAATCAAAATCTGGTAGATAAACTAAACGAAATCTTATGAAATATTTTCAATTCTGTACATATAGGCAAATATTGGATTGATCCAAATCATGGTAGTACAACAGATGCATTCGAAGTTCAATGTCTACTAGAAAGTGGTCGAAAGAAGACCTGCATTGAACCACTAAATAATCATTCTCAAGAAATTCAATATGTATCTTTATCTCAGCTACGTTTTCTTCGTATTCTCTATAATCAANTCGAGCAGAATTTCACATCCGAATGTTATTCGTCGTCATCATCAATGAACGTCACTGTAACTTCACTCGATGATATTCATTATGATCTCTATCAATTGTCGAATTTAATCATCATCAATGAATGTCAAGTAAATTTATTGATTTAGAATTATTAATTTTTTATGACATGTTTTTCTTTCTTTCAGACTAGTCAACAAGGATCAATCAAATATATTCTTAATACATCTGATAGACATCGTTTACCTATAATAAACATCATATCTCCACTAAAAAACATATTTGTTAGTCAAGTATGTTTTTCTTAATCGATTGATTTTCATTCCGATTGAAAGACGAAAAGCAAATAATAATAATAATAATAAAAAATGCGACGATGACAACAGAAGTTCAACTCCTTTTTGTTTTTGTTTTTTTTTCTATAAACTTGTTCGTAACGTCTCCTGATTTGTCATATCAAGTTGTGTTTCATTAGAATTGAATGATTTTCTGCAAGACCAACAGAATAAAATCCTAATTGAAAATAAAGTCAATATTCAATCATTTTGCAAATCTAAACAATTTACCCAGATATAATCAANGGAATGAATCCAATGCCGGCTAGAATGAAAAAAATAATTCCCGGATAGATATCAATAGTTCGTGCATAGATAGCATTTGAAATAATGCCTAAAATATACGATCCAATTGTTTCAACAATTCCTGTTGCAATGAAAACTAAAGCATATTCAGTTTGATCGACTAATTTCGTCAATTGAGATCGTACAACAGCCATAACCACGAAAAATAAACAACCGATAAAAACGGCTAATGAAAAAAAAA
>JGI26536J50258_1003063_pt1 | contig 10275 bp, 17 predicted proteins | sample ThiBiot_750_plan_FD_50258 | JGI IMG/M metagenome (IMG submission 50258)
AAAAAAAATTCATTTCATCAAAAATCTGTTTTCTTTTTCGAATACAAAATAAATCATCAACTAACCAACTTTAGCCAATGAACCAAGTAAAATCCATAACGTAATCGCATAAACATCTGAGACATGATCGAAATTAAATTCAGCCACATGAAAACGTTGTGGTTTAGCTTGATTATGTATATATGTTTGTTCTTTACAATAATATTTATGAATAAGTAAACCCAAAAGTATGATGAGAAAAATGCTTTGCTTTGTTTGATACATGTTCTTAAATGAATATGTCTTTTATTTGGACGGAATAAAAATACAGATAAATAAATAAATAAATAATATATAAACGCCAAACGAACTACNAAATGGTTGATGCAATTGTCAAAGTATGCTTCGTTCTGTTTTTTTCAGTTTCAATAGAAATCAATTGTCCTAGAAATACAAGTCTCTTTTCTTTTCATATAGGATAAAATAAAAGACAACGAGACAAAGAAGAAAAACGGACCTCTCGTGTTTATATCTCCTTCCGATGCCGATCGCATGCGACGTATTAATCACGAGAACAAAATAAAAGCGAGACGAATGTTGTCACACGCGACAATCCAGCATAGAAAACTATCTGTCAAAAAAAAAGAACTTGATTCGCATTGAAAAAAATCGAAAGTAGGTTCTGTTTTTCTTCTTCTCTCCACTATCATCATTATTCCATTGAGGACTTGATTCGCATGAGAAAAGCAAGAAAAAGGAATTGCTTGTGCATTCGGTCTCTGTGTTCTGTTTCTTCTTTTGGCAGTAATAGCATAGAAGGATAAATATATATATATATAAACGAATGATATAGATGTATGTGCGTCAGGAGACCGCATAATGACGAAGGAAAAAAAGAGAGAAGAGGAAAAAGAAAACAAAAAATAGGCTCTCGATATATTAGCTAACGCAGGCATACGAAGAGAAACAAATAGAAGAGAAAAAATGAAAATGTTTCTCTTCGATTGACTCTTAACTTACCAATTCATACTTGTTAATAGAAACTAACACTGTTTGTCGCCGAATAGAATCGATTTTATGCATGAATATTAAAAACAAAAGTTTATCTAGAAGAAAAAAACTTNAAATTCAAAACTAATTGAGATTCGGAATTATNATAGAAAAAAAATNAAGAGATCATTCGTTATCATTTTCACTTTCAGTAGTAAATTCATTTTCATTATCGATTTCTTTTTCACTCTCATCGGAAAAATCCCATTGGGGATGATTTTCGTCGATTTCACCTCCGATTTCGACGTTGAACTAAATCAAAGAATAAATATTTTCGAAAATTTCATCGAATCAAAGTTTACAGAAAATGGCTGAATCACATCAAGATCTATATACGAATCCGANCGTAAGCGAATCGAATATTCATAATGTCCTGCTTTTTTCGGTGCAGTAAATTTCACTTCAATCTAAAAAAAGCTCAATCCAATATCATTTGGGCTGTTGTTTTATTTACATCTTCTTGTTCTTTTAACGAACAGATATAAACGGGAGCACTAATCAATTGATTTCGCTTCTCATTGGCAACATACAGCCACCAACACTCCTGCTTGATCTTGAATTTAAAATGAAATGCATGTTTTACTTTTTGAAACCAAACAAATACAAATTTACTCCAGGGTAAAATGGACAAAATACTCGATGACTGATTTTTTCTTTCGTTTCAAGTTTTTCTTTTCGACGTTGTTGTTCTTGGAATTTATCGAGAAATAGTTCGTCTTCGTCGATATTTTCATTAGTATCTAAGTCAATCGACAAAATACGTGATAGAAATTGATAATTTTTCTTTCGAAAATTACCTGGGAAAGATTCTATGTTCGTTTTCGAATTCTGATTACTCTGTTCGCTTGTTCGTGTGTCAGTATGTGTTAATATCTGTCGTTTTAAAAGTACATTTAATGTAACAATAGCACCGGTTGTGATTTTCTTTTTATTTTCATCATCATCAAACACTAAATAAAAAATAAATATTTATCCTTTTCACAAACCTAAACAACCGNCTGTGTTTACCTTCCCATTTCACAGTCATTTGAATATTAGGATAAATTGAAAGTACATCGANAATATCTTGATATTCATTGTTTGATAGCGTGCGTAGTATTGATCGTCGTTGTTCATCGTTCAATTGAGCAAATTGTAGAAGAGATCTGATCATTTTCTATTTTGAGTGAACGTAACACAATGAAAGTTGTTTTGTTCAACTACCTTTTTGGTCTCGAAAAATTTCAAATGATTTTCGGTTATATGTGGCAATTGTAAAAGTGGACTTTTAGGATTGTGTAAGGCTTGTACGATCATGCTGGATAATTTCATCGTATTTTCGATTGTATCGAGAGTCGGACAAGTTTTTTCTTAAGATACGAAAAAATTACGAATTGGTTTAATAAACGATTTCGAATTACTTGAATCAATTTGACTTAATCCGACTAAAACCGTTTGAATGTTAATCATTTCAGTGATTAAATAAATCGACTTTTTGACAATATATTGTTGATCTAAGAAATGCATTTTTTTTCTTCTTTAATCGAATGAATCGAAAGGTTTTTCTACCATTTTTGAGATCTTGACTTAAATGATCGAATCGTCGAAGATGAGCATGAATTAATGTTCGAGTTTTAATACTGTATGGCAATTGAATGAGACCTTGNTTAGTTTTTTCTTGTACATCGGGAATTTCTTTGATTAACTAGAAAAGATTGTTTTAATGAAATCTTCGATTGAAAATAACTAACTTGTGGTATTTCGATATTATCACTGAGTCGATCGATAATATTCGAATTTCTCATTCGATTAAATTCTTGTGCTGTACTTAAAATCATGATAATACCTTGAAGAAAAGAATTGATCTCATCTTGATTTAATAAATTTTCATTACGTTTGATATTAATTGACGATGATAGAGAAAGATATTCTCTATAAATACCTATCGTATCCGATAGAATAACATCACCGGCGTAACGTGTCGACTTTTGCCACCAAATGCACTGATAAAATGTCAAACAAGAACAATGTTAAACTACTGTCACAAATTATCGACATACGAGCAGAACCGGAAGGACAATCATAAACATACCGGTGTAAATCAAAAGGACAGAAATAGAATTTTGATGTTCGACTAACCATTTTGGTAGAGCAATACCGAAATGTGTAACTAAACATAAATGTTTAATTGAATCATGTGAAAATAAAATAAAGAATCAAGGTCACCTCCTGGTCCATCAGGATTTCCGTATGTCTTCCAATTTTCTTTTGCATCTTCATCAGTTAAAGTTTTATAGGCTTTGGCAATAGCTTTCTAAATAGAATATTTCGTTTTCTTTCTCTTGTAATCAATAAATTTCAAGATCATACAAACTGTTCGGGATCACCACCACGATCTGGATGGTGCCTCTTACTCAATTCTCTGTACGCTCGTTTGATTTCACTTGTTGTTGCTTCCTAGAATGATATTCAACAAATAGTTTTCGATTGAATCAATTTACTCGATCGAGATTCAGCACAATAAATGGATCGTATTCGTGATGTTCAGTTTCAATTAACGATACTCGATAAGCTATCACAACAAAAACTATCCAAGCGAAAATCAACACTGTTCGACTAGAAAAGAAGTTCGTTGTGTTTTTTTATTCAAAATCGTTTATTCAATAATTTGATTGGTACATAATAAAGAGTTTTCGTCGTCGATAAAGTTCATTTGCATTTAATNATTGATATTTATTNTGACACGGAAAAAAATTACATTTTTCTTCCGGATGTACGCAACTTTCTAAATCAAAATCCATCTGTTCGATAGTTGTTTTAGTTTTCTCTACGTTCTCCTACTTNTTTCTCTCGATTTAGGCCATAACCAATATGTTATCGGCACGAGTACTAACACATAAACTGATAATATAAAATACGAAAATTTGCCTCCATTTTCATCATACTAAGATACAACATTGATTATGTTTAATTCTCAACTTGACAATCAATAAAAACTGACCTCAAATTTCATTCCAGCCATGTATCATTTCGTTTAATATCACAGTTTTTTTTTATCTAAAGAAAAAGAAAAGCACGATAAATAAGACTTGAAGCACAAATATTTATTTGATTAGAAGTTTTTTTTTTAGNTTATATCGGACGACTAAAACGGTTAAATAAAAAGAAACAAAAAAAGGGAACAAGCAAAGCCAAAAGGAAAAGCACAAATCAATAGATGTATTTTCTCTTCTTAGTAGTCATTCTCAATTAGATAAGAAATTGCATCATCACAACATGTAGAAGGACAGAACAGAAATTTTATAAAGATNNATGATAATATAGAGGAAAAGCAAGGACTAAAACATTGCTCAACGATATTTTTGAAGTAATTGTACAACGTATTTCGAACTAATTTGACCGAAATGTGAATTTAAATATTCTCGACCGCCATGTTTAATCCATTCTTGTTCGAAATCATTTTCAAGTATTTCGGCACCTTTTTTCGATGTTAAACCTGTTTCATCCAAACTTAATTCACACATATTCATATCATCAACGCCAGCTACGAGAAGAACAGCTTCCTTGTTCGGATGAATTTCCATTTGACGTGCGATCCATTTATCTAAATTATTCAATAGAAAAAAAGCTTTATTAAAAAACAACAGCAAAGTCAAGATTTTTTTTCTTCGTACCATCGAAATGTGCGTACCACCATCCTTTCTTTTTCTGTTCACCATTGTTATCGGCACTCTTGTCATTAGGACGAATGAACGGGATTCGAAAGTATCGTTGTTCACCAGTTTTGACAGCCCCTTTCTTCGCATTTGTTGCCGCTGCTGTTGCTGCTGCTGTCGTTGGTTTTTTCATTGCTGAAGGAACTATTGAAGGAAATAAAATAGATTGATGTTGATTGATTCAAAATAAAATCTACCATTATTTAAAATATCTTGTGGTGCACGTTCTTCATCGTTGTCTTCGCCTTTCTCATCGATAGCCGATGGATTTTTTCCTTTTCGATTTTTTGATTTCCATGCATGATAAACCTTCAAACGTCGATGAAATTCTTCTCGACATGCTTCCAATAGCTCCAAATCTTTGACAATAAGATTTAAAAATCTCAAATTCAACAATCAGTCTCATTCTTACCACATGATGTATTGATCAAATCACGTAATTGTGCATATGTATGCTTGCTGAGATCATGTTTTTGATTAACAACTGGACGGCGTGTTCGTTGTAAATGTGGTAGATCAGCTTCGCCACCTGTTTCCAAAGCTAAACGACGAGCAATATCATAATCGCGACGTTCACGTTCATCCATTTCGGCTAAACGAGCTTCTTCATCTGATTCTTTTGCTTGACGTTCTTTCTAAAANAAGAACAAAGAATTNTTTCAATGANTATTTCGAACACAAAATTATCGTACTTGACGTTTNTTCTGCTCGGCTGTTAGACGATTTGACTGTTCTTCTTCTTTCTGACGTTGTGCTATTGCCGTACGTCTGGAAAACAAATAATTTGAAAAGAAACAAACTCATCATGTTTTTATCCTACTGTCGAAATTCTTCTTTTTCCTCCTTTAAACGTTTTTCTTCAGCCATTTTCTTATTTTTTTCACGTTCAAGTTCCATCTAAAAATATGCTCAATTAGCTGTTTTTTCTTCTCCTTCTCATTAATTACACAGTACCTGAATCTTCTTCAATCGTTCTTCTTCTTCTTTAATCTCCTGTTCAGCAAGAACTTGTTTCAAACGTCGAAATTCTCGATCAATTGCCGTAACGAGATCATTATACGTATTATCAATTTGCGTTGAACTCATCGACGTATTATTCTATTGAAGAAAGAAGTCAAAATGACGAGATAAATGCTAATTATTTTTAATAGACATGAGAAAAAAAAACGAAGAAGAAATCCTTACAGTAATATCATTGATTAATTGATCGACGCGTTGGCGTAGTTGATGAACTTGTTTTTGAACTTGTTCTTTATTAGCTTTCATTTGTCCGACGATTTTCTCCATGGACGCCACTTGTTCATGCAAGGCTTTGACTTTGACTAAACCTTTAATTCTAAAACAAGAAATATTTGTTGTTAAANACAAATCGAGACGTTTCTTNNCGAAATANTCTACCGTGGTGCGTAACGTTTGTAAACTAAATGCATTCGAATACGATTTTGAATTTCAATAACACATTGACGACGATAGAGAATTTTATTTTTCACTAGAATTACATCTCACATATTGAATTTCGTCTGTTTTTCCTCATTAAAACATTCTCACGTTTGATAACAGATAAAGTGCACCATTGTGCTTTTTTCCATCGTGTCCAAAGAAGCCATTTCTTAACTTTCGATATTAGTATTGCAAGATTTTTCGGATCCGATTTCATAATTTCATCGAATTCAGCAAATTTGCCCGGACGAAAAAAGACTTTAGTCAAACCAAATTTAAAATCCGTATCACGAAGATTCAATGCTTTGAATAGACATTTGCAGAAAAGTCTTGGATCAAGTCGAGCTAATTCTTTGGGCAAATACGATTTATACATGGCGTATAAATCAGCAAACTGCGTACGAGATGGAAAACCTTGTTGCATTAAATCTAACACCGAGACCATACCACTGCATTGTAATTGACTTAGAATTTGTCCACCTTCGAAAAGATTTGGTACCATCTTAAGATTTGGTTTAATACATCGAATGAAATTTATTCCTGTACTACGTAATTTCATCATTAGATCAGCTAATTGTGAACGAAATTTCGAGCCAACAGAAATGAAATTTAATTTGCCTGTCGATTGTTCACGGTCAGAAGTCGGCTTCGGAAATAGATTTTTTATGAAACCATTTCGACATTCTTGAACGAGAATGAGTAATGACGCATGTAGAGCATCATTATTTTTCTCAATAAATTGTGCCTACAGCAGAAAAAAGAAAGTATACTATGTGTTTAAGAGAATAATCTTTTGTTTCATTCGTTTACAGTTGAATAAACAACACTGCCAGCAAAATGTTGAACCAAAAAACCTTCATCATCACGAATTTCGCGTGATGCACGTAATTTTGATTTTCGAGGAAACTAAAACAAAATGCAAATAAGATCTACATTGATGATTTGCAGTTTTCTTACATCAAGTCTCGGATGTCCTTTATTTCGATTATGAACTTCAGTTGTAAAATGTTCCGGTCTTGGCGTTGGCAATTTGCTTTCTTCATCCAATAGATCAAAACATCCAGTTATTTTCGCTTCGATTAAATCTAAATATTATTCATCGATTAATTTCGTATGCAAAAACACACACGTTCATATCAAAACTAAGCTTTTACAAAAAAAAATACATCATGCAAGTAAACATTAGGAAGTCTCATGCGCACTTCCCTTAAAGCTCATGAATGTTAACATTTAAAAACAAAATAACCGATGATCTATCACTGATCGGGTTGTCTCCCATGTCATTCTCGAATTACTCTTTTGTTTAATTGCGAGATCACTTTACAAACATGTTAATAACGTTCTTTCAAAAGTCTATCGATTTAGTTTTTTTCGTTCTCTTTCGTCATCACATCCATGCAAATGAAACATAATCACACAGAAAAATAAATGTATTAATATGATATTAGAATAAAACGAAACGCCCCCCTACCAGGCTGCTGTGTTTTTTAAAAGAAAATGAAAAGAAATAAATATCTTATGTATCGATTCGATGAACGTACCAATGCAATCTTGATTATCGATATATTTAATCTTCTTTAAACCTAAGCCTTCTTTTTCATATAACAGTTGTTCTTCTTTAAGAATTCGTTCGTTGAAGAATTGTTGTAATTTTTCATTGCAATAACTGAAAACAGAACGTAATAAAATATATATATGTGTGTTGTTCGATTATGATTCGTACTTAATACAAAATTGTTCGAATGAATTTATTGGAAAATATTCAAAACCAGCGATATCAAGAATGCCGATATACGATGTCGACGAACTGAATGGAATCGATTTATTGACAAAACTAACAATTTGATCGAATAATCGAACATAAATTGCTTTAGCTAATGCATCACGAGCATTTTGAGCTTCATGAACTTTTAATGGAACACTGTAATAGATTGAAAAGAAAAACAAAATAAAATTTATTATTTATTTTCATCTTACGGAATAACAGTTCCTTTTCCGCTACTTGTCGTTTTTGTCATTAGAATTCTTGTAATCAACGCATTACGTAGATCACGTTGATCGAGTCCGAGCATTTCCGCCGTAATATTCAACGATTGTTCAGTCGTTGGTGTTACTTTACAACCACCTTTCGTACTTTCAGGATCCTCTTCGAAATTAACATTGCCAAGATGAAGTACAGCTGCAACTGTACTATAAATATTCAGTTTCTCTTGACTTGATAGACCCATTTGATCCATCGATTGATCACATTCATTAAAATCATTGACATCATCTAATTGTGGATCACGTAATGCACCTTTTGCAATGAACTACAGGTAGAAAAGAAACGATTAGTTATTGTTCAAGAGAAGAACATTTTCGTTGTTTTTTTTTTAGTTCTTCTGGTTCCGAGACAACGAAAAGAAAGAGAAAAAGAAGTAACAACAGTAACATCTTACATCAACATATGCTTTCTATAGGAAAGAATAAGAATAAATCATTGTCGATTTTTCAATTTTTGTTCTTCGTATTTAATTCAACGAATACTTACATCTTGACTACGACGATTTTTTGATAGAGCTTTTTCTGTTTGATTATTACAGAAATATTGCGTGCAGCCACGATTTAAATACTATTAATGAAAGAAAAGAATCAAAATTTGTGTTCTCAATCGATTCAAAAGTACAAACATGAAAACTATCGGGTGAAGCCAATCGTAATGCACTTCGAATACTTTCGGGTGCACCCGCACATAAACGATAGAATATGTGATAATTGCGTTCGTCTTTTGATTGCACACAAATACGAGATTTTTCTAATAAATAATGAGAGATATAACCACCGACAACGCGATGCTAAACAAGAAGAATACGAATGATTTCATAAAAGAATTTATTTCCAAGTACTTTATCATTGAAATGCACTTCGATAAACTTTCCAAATCGACTTGAATTATTATTACGTGTTGTTTTAGCTGAAAGACGGAGAAGAATTTTAATCAAAACGAAATTGAAAAGTATCTTACCATTGCCAAATGCTTCGAGTAAAGGATTAGCTAAAAAAATCCATCGAAAGAATGTAACAACAACAAGAAAAAAAGGACACAAGCATTTTTTTACATTTATTTATTCGATCTTCTATTTGACCATTGTGAGCACCGTATGACTCGGTTAAATATTGCAAAACATATTTGGCTGATTCAGTTTTACCTACGAGCAAAGAAAAAACAATCGAATTCAAGAGACATCTCTGCGTGTACAAACCAGCGCCTGATTCGCCTGATACAATTATCGATTGACTTTGTTTAATTGTGCGCATATCACGATATGCTTTATCACCAATAGCATAGACATGCGGTGCCATAACACCCAACGATTTACCATTGTATCGTTTTATTGTTTCACTTGAATAGAGACCAGATAGTTCTTTATACGGATTGATTGCAATTAAAATATTCGCAACATAAGTCTGAAAAGAAACAGAAAATAAATTTGCTTTTAATTTCCTAATTAATTACATAAATCAAATCTTTTTTGTATCGGCGTCGAACATTATTTAATAATGTTGCTTCATTGAGATACATCAATGCACAATTATCATCGACATCTTTATCATATTCTTCAGCTTGAAACGTCGAATCATATGGTACAGTTATTGTCTAAAAGGAAACGAAGTCAATTTATCGATTGAATCTCAAAAAAAGTAATTAGAGCAACAAACTTTTTTGCTATCATTCAATTGAACAGTTATAGTATCTGAACCAATGTCGCTTATTTTGCCAAGTAGAAAACCATGTTCACTGTCTCGAACCCAAACAGGTTTATTCCCATTGAGTGCAAGCATCGTATGAGTTCGAATGATTTTCTTTTTTTTTCTATGACTCCTATGAACTGAACACAAAACTATCTATAATAGATATCGAATGTTAAAGTAAGAAGAGAAGTAAATATTGATCGAACGAGAGCACAACACGCCCGACTGGTATCTGAGTAAACATCTCATCATTAGACCTTTTTTTCTCTTCTTCTCCTTCTTCTTCTTTTAATCGTGACATTGTTGAAATATTTTTGATTGGTTTAAAATTCTTCACCATTGAAATAAAGAATTCTTTTTTTGTCAAAAAAAGAAAAAA
>JGI26536J50258_1003065_pt1 | contig 10274 bp, 9 predicted proteins | sample ThiBiot_750_plan_FD_50258 | JGI IMG/M metagenome (IMG submission 50258)
GGAAAAAGTCGTTTCCTTAGGAAAAAACAGCGAATCCTTGCAAGAACCTTACTGTATCTTGGAATGATACTACACTGAAAGTGCAAAGATTTTCTCTAGGGTAGTTGATAAGTAGCACCATAATGGCATTGAGTCGAACATTACTATTCCAACTTTTAAAAACCTGTACTGCTTGAAATTAATGTACCATGGAAAGAAATATTGCACCTAAAATATTACAATCGCCAAGTCCCTCCGACTAATAATATTATTCCAGCACATATTTTTGTTGACACAGACCATCTGATATCTTGAATTGTTACACCATTTTCGAAATAGCCTTGCTGACAAGCACGTAAATATACATATACTATATCATCACTTATTTATATAGATTCAATTCGGAGAAAGCCAACTATTGATATAAAGAGTCATATAATTGACTTGGTATATTTCGTACATCCTAGGAAAAGAAAGAAAGAAAGAAATTATTGTTTTGATGTATTGCATCACGACAGTCAAAAACGCAATAATTCTAAGCAAATATTTTTCGCTATCTTATCTGGTGGAAAACTCCATATTTGATTGTTATGCATTTTCCAACATAACCATACATGTTTTAGATAATAGTGAAGACGTTATCAAATTCTAACAGATTGAAGAGAAATCACATGCCTTTATAGCAGCTATCAAGACTGAGTCATGCACAATAGATGTATGAGTAAAATGCATGATTATTATTCATTAGAAAAAGGAACTGACTAATTTAATAGACGTGGGCTCCTAGTTTCTTCCTTTCAGTGTTAGAAAATGTCGTGACCTATCCTCTTATCAATGTAAAAATCATAAAAACTAGACCATGATATTTCAAAAATCGCGGCAAGAAAGCGTGCACACTCGTAAAATAACATAATGTGAGGTTTAATAGAATATAAGCATAGATATCGTAATACCGATACACCGGGTATCGACACTCAAACGTCACAATATCCTACAAATTCATATCACCCATTACACCACAGGCGTAACGACGTCATTACCCGTTACGAACAATATCTTGAAACTTTGAGGGATGAGTGGATTTGGTGTAACGATCTTGTTACCCGTTAGGTATAACAACGTCGTCTCCCAATACAAAAATCGATACCTGTACATATTCTCANTATTGAGGGTGCCCAGAAATCGAAACCTCAACGCATCTCAATTGTTGATNGTGCCGAGAAGTATTCANATTCTGGNACTACTGGCTGTAAACCGTTCTCATAAGCTGATTATTTCCTACGGGGCGATCATCTTGGCAACGCACAGTTTTGGATATCGAAGAATTCATTATTGATTACATGAACTGGTATACAATTATATTTTATTACATAGTTAACATACAAGAACCCCGTTACCCTAAATCCACTCATTCCTCAATCCCTCAAGATAAAAATAGAAATGGACAACGAAATCATTACACCAGTGGGTATTAAGGTCGTTACANCAAATCCACTCATCCCTCAGATATTCAAGGCAGAAATGAAATGGGTAATGAAGTCGTTACACCAAGTGGGTAACGGCGTGAGGATAATATGCTATCGTGTTTAATGTCAGTTTGAGAAGGATACCCGGCGTGATGGGATTATGACACCACTCAAAATGCAGAGCTCTTTCCGGGAAACCAAACCGTAGGAAGGTTACTCATAAACAATACATCAAATCGACATTCACTGAAAGTGTCGAATGCAAAATGAAACCACACAATGCATTTAAAGAATGTTGAAGTGCTTTTTTGTTGCATGGTTACACCCACTTCAATCTTATTCAAAATTGGAATTTTACTTTTTTCCAACAAAATTCTAAAGGAGAATTCCTCTTCGAAATATTTGCTTGCGGCAACAGAACATTGTTTCTTTTATCACTGAGAAGATATTCGGATCAGTTACCTATAGTTTCTATATAGCATCTTCAAGCCACAACTACAACGAATTGAAATTGCATAAAATATCTAAAGTTAGACTATCAAAAATGATTGATTTCAGCAATAAGCCTTGCATCTCCTACTTACGATGCTTGCCTCGGTTACCAGAAACTCTATTTAAAAGCTTGTCAGCGCAATCCCTGTGGGATTGGGACGGGTTTTTACCAAAGAAATTATCGGGATCGAGACGAAAAAAACCCGGTCCCGCCGGACTCTACAGTGTAAGGTAAATTTAGATCAGTATGAGCCTATTTATAAGTTCAATTTTTCTGAAAAATATCCGTCACGTATGTGATCCATAGGGGAGGGCTGTGGGCATTGGGTCCAAATTTTCTACGCTTAAATTTCAACAGNCCTTTTCAGTTCGTNATTCATAGAATCAGCNATAGTTTATATACACTCCTACGTGGNGAATGGGAAAATTCCCAGTAAAATATGATAATCTCTATATTAGAGAGAATAGGAATCTTCCAACTAAAAGAGAACAAGNGAAGATGACGTCATGAAGATAAAAGAAAGTAAAATGTATGATANNTATNNNTAAATACGGAATAATTAACAAAGAAAAAACTCCAATATAAATAGTCTATAAATCAGTTGAATATACTTTAATTGAATATATACGCACTGTGAACGATTGGAGCTCTATTAAGCCCTTAAAACAAAGCTCATTATATTCAAAATAAAAGAAGAAAATCTAGAAAACTAAATATATTTGAATACTTAAATACTGCGCCGTCAAAACAAATATGTTACTTTGAAAATATACCTGACTGGAATTTTTTCCCACAGATAGTTTCATGGTGGGGAAGCATGTATTCAAAGTCTTTATAAGTGAGTGTCGAAATACAACGCTATTATATAGTTATATATACCTTCTATTATGCATTATCAGCATAACAAATCATTGGGTATATGAGGAGAAGGAGGAGGAGGAGGACGCTATCACTCAAGCAAATTTGAAACGTATGGGTTTTTTTCATAAAACATTTCAAAAGAAAATGGGTATTTTGAGAATGAACCAATAAAATATACTTTATTTATTTTTTATTGACGTAAATACCGTGTGAAAAGCCTATTTTCGTACGGAAATTATTGGAAAGAACTCAACTGTACTTAGTGAAGAGTAGTTGACAGCAATACGACAAAAAATCTTCTTATTGAAATACTCATAATNATGTATTATTCTTTGTTCAAAGAGTCATAAATGACAAATAAANAAAAAATGAAAAAAAGTCTGATCAAGTCAATAAAAATTTCTCGATTTTAGAATTCGCTGCTTAGTGATAAACCATTTTTTAATTTTTTTGTTTTTAAGTAATGAATAGGTGCAACCGATAACAGCAAGAGTTGCAGGTAATCCAAGACCAAGTGATAATCCAAGAATAAGACCTAGATTAGGTTTGTCTAAAAATTCAAAAGTAATTAATTATTTGATTATAGAAAAGCGTGAACGCGTTTACTCGTAGTATCAGAAGGTTCCGGTATGGATGTTGTTCCAGTACCACTTGAAGTTGGAGTTGTTGTAGTAGTGGTTGTTGTTGTTGTCGTGGATTCCATGGTATCTTTAAGCATGAAAATTAATGAATAAGAATATTTTAAATAGAACAAAAAAATAGATGGTTTACCATTGTCAGTGGAACTATCCCAGTCAGTAGTGAAAGTTGAATGATCCAAATCGGTAATGGTCGAGCCAGTAGTGACAGTTGAACTATCGAGATTGGTAGCTATTGTTGCGTCTGCCACGATCGTACTATCAGTAGCATCAGTACTTATAGTTTCACAATTATAAAGAGATAATCCAACAAGAATCACTATATGAGAAAATTAATTTCAATTTAAAAAAGAAAGTGTTTTTTACATGTAGTTGTATAAAGAGATAATCCAACGAGAATCCCTATATGAGAAAATTAATTTCAATTTAAAAAAGGAAGTGTTTTTTACATGTAGTTNTGTATAGAATATACATAAGTAGCTTTTATGAAGTTAATAAGTAACAAATGTCAATTATTCTNTGAAATGAAACGTTCTATTTGAAATCAATAAAGTGAAATAATAGACGTCGATCTACTTGACTTTATATATCAATGCTTGTATTTAATGATTTATTTTCCTCTATTAATCATTTAACAAATCGAGATAGATTAATTTCAACATATCTAATAAATAGATATCGTAAAAATAGGAAGACAAATCCATGGTTGTTATGTATAACATTGTTTCTCATACATACATGCATAGATAAATCATCTTTTATTACGAGAGAATGCACACGTAGGATGAAATCAAAGCATTACTTATGACATGATTTTAACAGTATACGAGACGTTTTATTGTTTAAAAAGAAAATAATACAATATGATGAAATACGCTTTACGTTAATTGTTTCCAATCAATGTTTTTTTCAAAATCATCAACTTGTTGTTGTTTTTTCGTTAAATTAATTTTCATTTGTTGTAAATTTTGTTCCAAACGTTTTTGATTTTCTTTTGTTAATTTTCTATCTTCTAAACAAGCTTTTATGTGTGTTTCATATCTCTGTAAGAATTTCTTTAAATCTTCAAACTTTGTTGTAAAATTAATTTCCATCTCTTTCGAAGTCGCATCAATAACACCCGTCTGGATACGTATCATGTGGTCTGTTATTATGTCGCTACATTGTGTTTTAAGAGCGTATGTCGCTAGTTGCTTGCAATCAAGTATTTCATTTTTCTTCGTGTTCGCCTCCTCGACCATGTGCTTATGCAAACTGTTACTTCACTGTTTGCATCAATTCGACTTTTGTCAAATCAAATTCTTTCATCATGCTGAAAGTGGTTGTAGCTGTCGTAATCATAATCTCTCTCACTAGTCTTTCATTAACTGCTCTCATAATGAGTACTGGTAAATTTTGGGCATGCCCTAGTGAACCACGTCTTCTCTCTTGGTTGCTTGGCTTTGGTATAACTGGTATTCTATTTTCTTGGTTATTCACAGCCATTGTTAGTCATTTTAAATACGTCATATATATATATATATTGTTTTCTTCTTCTCTAGCTTATCGAAAGACGTTTGAAATACCATTATGACAATACTCGTCCAGTGGTTATTGTCTACATAATATTAATAATTATTCTCTATATATTTGCATTCATCTGGAGTATTGTTGTTCGTATACATTTAATAAATAAAAGAAACACAAGGACGAATATGTCGTTTTCTATTCATTCAGGGCATTCAATGGTCAAATTCAGCTAAATTCAAACCGATAATATATTACGTCGATGGGAAGAATCTCTTTTGTGATTCAGTTATTTATCGTTATACACAAGCAATGAGTATTCTTACTCTAACACTTGTTGTTTTGATCTTAGCATTCATTACTAATATAATTAAACTTGCTCATTAATCAAAGATTTTATTCGTTCAAATGACAAAGAGAAAATAAAGACAAGAAAAAAGATAATCGTTTGTTTGAATCTCGTTCGCGATTTTTTTTAATGTTCCGCAAAGTCACAGATAGAACAAATATCTTTTCATATTTAGAGATTTTCTCGTAATTTTCGTGCAATATGTTCAATCATTTCATAAGCAATATCAAATTTCAATGGACCATATAATAATAAATGAGCACCATGGAATGTTGTTGGAAAATGATGATGATACATTTCATAAGCAATATCAAATTTCAATGGACCATATAATAATAAATGAGCACCATGGAACGTTGTTGGAAAATGATGATGATAGAAAGTATTATTCACTTCTTTCAAACGTTCAGCAAAAATTAAGCCTACACGAACAAACAAAAAAACAAATGATTTAATGTGATTTTTTTTGCTATTTGTTCTACCTTCATCTCTGAGTATATCGAATTCAGTTGTAAATAATATAATCGGTGGTAATTTCTTGAGTTCGTCATTCGAAACTAATAATGGCGACATTTTCGGTGAAATTAAAAAGTGTAAATGTGAAATTAACTCGTGATTTCCTTCTTGACTAACGTCGAATGGTAATGAAATCGGTAGATATTTTTCAGCGTTAACAAACGGTCGTAAACGTTTCTTATCTCGACTCGATGTATGATTATTAAATAGAATATCTCGCGTAACTTTAATTTTACTTTCACTCAATTCTGACATAACTTCTATAAAATTGTCTTCATTGATTACACCGAGAATATTTCGTGGAAGATAAATTCGATATGATGGTAAAGTAAAATCAAAGAATTGTAAAGCCGGATAAATTAAACACGCTGTTCGAGGTTTATAACCATCGTTAATCAATGCTTGAGTAATAACTAAAGCTAGATTTCCTCCAGCTGAATCACCAGCTAATGCAATACGATTGACATCAATACGATATTGAGCTGCATTTTTGAATAATTCATATGTAATCAAAGTACAATCATCGAGAGCCGCAGGAAAATAATGTTCAGGTACACGACGATATCTATACAAGAAGGACAGAGAGTTTTTTTTTTCTAAAGAGACAAATTCGAATGTTCTCACTCAACAGATATGACGAGTGCACGTGTGAGATTTGCAAGAGCATAAGTCACTTGATCGTATGTTTCTCGACAGCCAAGAAGAAAACCACCACCATGAAAATGAATAATCGTTGGCATGAGTTCGACATTTGCCAATTCTTCAGGCTCATAGATTCGAACATTGACACCGGCTATTTTTCGATCGTAAACCTTATAACAAACATGAAGTTTTTAAAAAGAAAAGTACGAAGCACATACTTTTAAATTATGTTCAGGATCTCGTATTTGAAAGCAGCCAACAGCGGTATAGTAAAGAAATCGAAGAACATGAATACGATCGAATAAATTGAATTGTTCACCTACATAACCCTGAAAGACAAATAAAATTCATATCTTTCATTAGATAAATATTTGCTTTACTAATTTCGAAAAAAGATGTGCCCAAAATGAAAGAACACGATACTTCCATGGTTGAGGAAAATTATCTGGCAATGGTTGATAAACTAATGCAACCGATAACACCGATAGACTAACAACAATTAAGAATAATTTTTGTTTCGATAAAAAATTCGACGACGATCCACCGTTGACATCATTTCGTGTTGTCATTTTAAAATGTGCCCGTCTAATGCCCTCGAAAAGAACGACTATGCTTGCATGAACAAAGATCACGCCATATATGTAGTTTGTTTCGTTCTCTTCATAACATTCGAAATTGATAAGAATAAGAAGAAAAATTATCACCTTCAGTAAATAATAATATCATCATTTTTTGTTCTTGTCGTCTTTGTTTATCAAGAAAATATTTGAAAAGTAAAAATCACCGAATATTGTGAGTCATTTATTTCAAACCAATGAAGTCTTTCTTGTTAACAATAGAGTGCAGTACAATACGACCTATATTAGTCATTTTTATTGGTAGAATTGAAATTACAATTAAAAAATACAAATGGCGACTAACTTCGAAGATATTCCCAATGAAATAATTTTACAAGAAATTTATTCATATTTTTCATTGAAAGAATTATATCGAATATTTTATGATCTTAATCAACGTTTCAGAGATATTATTCGATTGACAACATATTTGAAATTTGAAGTTAATAATGAAACTATCAATGATCAAATATTGACTGTTTTTCAGTCAACTATTGCACATTTAACAATTTGTTTTGGAAATTTTGATATCAGTCGATTTACGAATGTTCGTGTTTTAATTTTAAAATATCCTAGTTTAAAACAACGAAATGCAATTCGACCAGAAATATTACCGTATCTCACGTCTCTCAAACTTTCCTATCCAATTGAAGACAAAGATTTGTTAAATATTATTTTCTCCGGTCGTTTTCCGCATTTACGAAAATGTGAATTCGATCGAATTCTAACGGATGACAAATGGTCTGGTGCACCCGAATTTCGTTCTGTATCAGTTAGCGTTTCGGGGAAATATGGTATTATCAGTTTACTTCGAGCTTGTCCAAATCTATCTCGATTAACAATTATTGTATATCCTGAAATGGAAACGAATTCAATTCTTCTGAAATATTCAATTTCATGTCCAAATCATTTTACTCAACTGCAATATTTATTTATTCGATCGTCATTCGACATTTTTATTGGAATACTAAAGTTGATTTCTAATTTGAAATCATTGATCTTCGACGATATTTCAAATGGCTCATTTTTCGATTATACAATCGATCACTTTAAATCTCTTAAAGGCATCCTTCAAAATTTTCATCAATTATCATATATTCGTTTCACATTTAACGGATTGCTAGACATTCTCAAGGATTCACTTCTCTCTATACATTCATTATTACGATATATTAGTCCCGTATGTTTTTCAATTTGTACTGTTATTTCATCACATCCTATTTCGAATGATCATAATAATTTTTAAATTTTCATATTTTATTTGAATTTTGTATAATAAAACATACGAAGTTCTTAAAAATAATTAATCGATGTAAGAAGAGTAGGAGAAGTTGAATTACATTGATAAGAATTTCGAATAGTAGACGTATAAGTTTTCGTTACGATTAAAGTAACATTTTTTAAACGTAGAGCACTGAGAGTAACTGAAAGTGGATTTATAATAGAAATATTTAAATCAAATTGATATGGTTCGAAACAAGCATAATAAACTCCTGTTGGAGGAGTAGAATTATAGTTATAGGACCAAAAAATATTTTCTGGTCCTGTACCAGTTCTATCATCTCGATCTAATTGTCCTTGATCGGTGTCTGTAGACGGACCTTTATTATCATAATAGATTCGTTTATTATTCGGCGTNGTAATAACAAGATCACCATCTCCATTACGAGACCAAGTGAGAGTAAATGATAAATATCCAATGCCAACACATGCACTATTCACGCAAATTTGTTCCGAAGTACACGCTGTTGTACAAGAAATATCTGTGAATATAAAAAATGAGATTGTACGTTTAAAAATTTTTCTTACACGATGAAATTACCTGTCGACTTTGTTGTTAAATATTCTGATTTAAAAAAAATAAATAAGAAAGGAACAGTAATCACTATCACAAGTATTGTGATTAAACATAATCCACAACAGCATATTAGAAACCGCCTATTATTATTGGTTGTTGATGAACTTTCTCGATTATTTTCAAGATCTTGTACAGAAAGAANTGAAGCGACTCTATTGTGAGAAATAGTCTTCATNATTGAGCAAAGTTTAGGTTATTATAAGAAAGTAAACACTGTCAAGAACTTTTTATAAATGACGTTAATATGTGCAAGTGAATCCTGTGCAAATTCGATTGAAAATAAATCAGTCAATTTGTTTTATTTGAAGAAGAATAAAGTTATTTTTTCTCAAGCGTATGAAATGTAAAAATGCTATGGATAAGTAAAAGAGCCAACCAAATGAAAAGAAGTAGAATTACAGTTCAACCCGTTTCTGTAATTGGACGTAAAATTTTTTGTAAATATTAAGTCAGTATTTCCCACGCGCTTTATTTTCACAGTTGCAATAATTGGATATTGAGAAGTTGCATTCGGATTGAACTCATATTGTGAAAAGCATACATAATAGGTTCCACTTGGTGGCGCAGAAGTACTATTTGACCAGAAAATATTCTCAGGTCCTGTTCCAGTTTTATCATCGACATCCAATTGGCCAAAATCCGTTGCAATTGAACTATTGGGATTGACATAAGAAATTATTTTATTATTTGGTGTTCGGATTACAATATCTCCATCTCCATCTCGAGACCATGTTAGTATACAAGAAAGATAACCAATACCAAGGCATTTACCAAGTACACATATTTTTAATGAACTACATGCTGGTATGCATGGTATATCTATTAAAACGAGAACAATTTAGTAAATCATTCTCATCGGAAAAAATTACCTGTTGTTGAAGGCGTAGTTGCAGTAGTTGTAGTTGTGGTAATAGTCGACGTTGTAGACGTTGTAGACGTTGTAGACGTTGTAGTAGACGTTGTAGTCGTTTTAGTCGTTGTAGTCATTGTTGTCGTTGATAGAGCAACAATGATTGGAATAGCAATAGCTATAGCGAATAGTGATAGCAAGCCCAATCCTGCAAAGGTTGCATTCAAACAATTACAATTCCATCCTGCTGATAATCCTTCTTTAGTATTTCTTTTGCTAAAAAGAAATGACTTAGTTTAGATTTATTTTTCATATCAAAAGTTAATAAGAAATGCTGTCCACTAACCGAGATTCTTTTTCATCATTGCTTTCTTGTCCGAATGACAATGGGCTGTTTAACGATGATGGCGGTGATGACGGAGTCGGTAAAACAAGCAGATAAGGAACTATTTTGGTTCGATTTGCCATCGTTATTTCTTCAAATAATGATTGCAATCGT
>JGI26536J50258_1003066_pt1 | contig 10273 bp, 9 predicted proteins | sample ThiBiot_750_plan_FD_50258 | JGI IMG/M metagenome (IMG submission 50258)
AATATGAATTTTTTTTAAAATAATTATTTTCAGTTTCTTTTTTGGTTTGCGTTGATTTAGGATGCCGACCTCGATGAGTACGGGGAATGGACGGATGCAGCTGAAGCACGTGCGAAAATGAACCAACAAGCCGATGGCGAAGAAGAATACGGTCAAGTAAAATTACGTCAACCGATTGATATGCAAACATTATGTTCAAGCAAAGGACAAATCTTAGAACTCGATCAAACTGAATTAGATCCAGCTGAATTAGCTCGTGCAGCTACACAAATGGCAATGGATGATGTGAAAGAAAATCAAACCGATCAATTTATTAATAATGAATTGAAAACAACTATTCCGCCGAGAGATTTATTTAGTCAACGATTGATTGATAACACTCAAGATTTCGATGATCAAGTTCGAATTTTTCGTTTGAATAAACTTATTTTTATGTTTTTGTAATCCAGTTAGGTGGAATGCAACATTTAGTTAAAACAAATGATCAAGATGGTGTACCATTAGAAGGTGTACCGAGCAGGGAAGCTGCTGGTGGTATTTGGAAGCAAGTGATCTATGCTGGTGTTGGCGAAACACCACCACTTGGTTCAACTGTTCGTGTTCATTATAATGCATATTTCGAACTTAATGACGAACCGTATGATAGTACTGTAAGTGTTTTTTTTTCAATCAATTTATTTCCTAATTAGAACGTTTTTTTTCTTCTTTTTTTTAAAAGTATATCCGTCGACGACCATGTGAATTTCAATTGAATAAATTTAATGTTCTACCTGGTCTTGATCTCGCTGTTCGAACAATGCAACGACGTGAAAGAGCGAAGTTTATCATCAGCAGTGATCTTCTCTATGGCGAACATGGTTTGTTATTCTGCTTGTTTTTCTTTTTATTCTATCGATATGTACGTAGGTTGTCCACCACGTATTCCGCCGAAAGCTTGGTCATTATTTATTATTGAATTAATTTCTTGGATCGATTGTTCAATAGTCGATAAATTAAGTCAATTAAAAGCTCGAAATGATGATTTAACTGAAGATTTCAGTGAGCGCATGCACATTGCTCAAACACTTCGTGACATGGGAAATGTAAAACAAACCGAAAAAAAAAAAGAAAATCGAATGGATTTGTTTGTTTTCTTTGTTAGGATGAATATGCAAAACATAATATTGAAAAAGCCATTCGTTATTATGCCAAAGGCAAGCAATTTTTATTACGAACTAAAACAACAGATGAACAACAAACTAGTCAACTCAAAGAACTTCTACTCAAATTATATCTCAATTCAGGTTTTTTTTGATACAACACAAATATTCACGGTCTCGAATCGTCTTTTTTTCTAGCGCAATGCTATATAAAAATTCGCGGTTTCGAACGTACAATTAAAAATTGTACTGAAGCATTACAGATCGATAGTAAAAATGTCAAAGCATTATTTCGAATTAGTATTGCTTATCGTTCAATTCAACAATTTGAACAAGCACGTACACATCTAAATACAGCTATTAATTTCGAACCGTATAACAATGAAATTATCGAAGAAGCACAACGACTCGATCGAGCCATTGAACAACAAAAGAAAAACGAACAGAAACTATACTATCGAATGTTCAACAAGCAATAGGATTGTTTTAGTTTTTTTTTTTAAATAAAAGAAAAGAAATCTGTGAAAATCACAAGTCAACATTGATGTTGCTTCTTTATCTTAAATTCAATTAGCGGCATGTGAAGTTTGTTTTTGTTTCTTTTAGTTTGATAGATATGATTAGATGTGAAGAGGTTTAAATCGTTGATGTGTCCTTGAATATCAAGGTTTCTTATCATTAATTGAATGTGGTTATCACTTTTCCTTTCTATCTGACATCATCACTTATTTGATTTAACTCTCTATTTTGACACGTATACTTTTCGATGAATGATAAAATAAATTAAGTTTTTTTGCTGCTGCTGCTGCTGATTATTATTATGCTTTGTAGTTTATGACCATGAAAATAAAAGTGTCTTATCACACCTCGATTTATTTATCATTTAAATTACATTTTCACACAAGAGAAAGAAAGGAAGAAGAAAAAAAAAACTTCAAATGTAGTTCATCTTCTAATCTCATTGTTTGCATATACACTCATAAATATCGACAGTTGAAATTTCTCTTCCTCCTTCTCATCTTTTCGAGTGAGTAAAAGACTAGAATTCGAGTCTGAGTGAAGGTCATTTTAATCGAATAAGATCTGCATATATTGTATAATAATGTTCATTGAGACTTTACATTAACATATGAGAGATTTTCATTTAACCTTCAAGTTCAATTCATGTATCGTATGTGTACATATGGAGAGATTGAACTTGTCAGAGAATTGAGTGAAGATGAGCCCTTGATTACATTTACCTAGTAAGTAAAACGATGAGTCTCCTCACACTCGAATGAGTGATTTAACATGAAATTGACATTCGTTTTTCAAGGCAAAGTTCAGTCTCATATGTTCTCTATCTTTTCGATGTATTTGCCATTTTAAATCAAGTAAGACATCTTTGTTCATATCAATAGACTTGTTGAGTTTGTTTAATTAAATATAAATTATATTTACTTGTCTTTCTTCTTTTCAATTAGTTTTCAACCCACAAAAAATAAACATACACTTGACCGAAGATCTACTTCGTATTGTCAATAGTTCGATTACATCAGATGAACTAATTAGTTACTCCGCGATGTGTCGAGACATGACGACGATGACGAAGAAGAAGAAGAAAAAAAACATTCAAGGATGACTTCGGTTTCTAACCTCTCCTTGGTATACCGTCTGTGTTCATTTCGAAATAATTAGAGAGTTTCTTTACATTTTGAGAGAAGGTCATTAGTTTAACTTTGATAGTCAATAAAATGACCGATATGATTTTTTTAATAAGATACTGAGACGTAATTGAATAAAGAGCAAGTGAAGAGACGAACTAGTTGTCGATATTTAAGGACAATGAAAATGTTTGATCTCGTCAATAGTATTATTGACACATCGATCACTTGTCGAAATTGATGATCTATACACATGACAAAGGTAACATTGTTCTGATGAATAATTATCTTTTTCTGAGTATATTGAAAAAAAGAAAGATCAAAGAAGAAGAAAAAGAAAAAAGTCATAGATTATTATTGAATAATGAAAATAACAGTTGATATGATGATGATCATTGTTTTATCAGTACATGTGTTTGTTTTTGACTTAAGTATATGTATGAGACATCTCGACATGTGTGAATGTACACGTACGTTTGTCGATACGATTGATAACAGTTATCATTCATTTCTTGTCTGAACATATTCACATGCTTATTCTTTTGATTTATTCGAACACAATGAATAATCAAATTAGAGATCGAGTCGAAGCCTGCAGACAAACAAACAAAAATGACAAGAAGCCTTTTCTTTCTACACTTCTTTTGCTTTTTCTTCTATTCAATCATTGTTGTGTCAGTATCTTTTAATGGATTGTTTAAAATTCATTATTTTATTTTATTTTTCTTTATGTAACATTGCATATATTCGTTTTCAGGAGGGCGTATATGTATAGACTTGTTTAATGAGACCTAGCATGATGTATTGTATTTTATTCCATTCGTCTTCTCTTCGCACACGTCTCTCTTATACCGAAAGCACAAAGAAAGAAGAGAAGAGAAAAGAAAAGAAAAAAAAGAACTCTTCTCTTCTAGTTATACAATATCCCATCATAACTAATCAATGTTTAGTTGAACTAAATTTCTCAAACTGTCAATACAAAAACCAATAGGTAATATCAGAATAAATACGGTTGATTGAATATGTCAGTTATATTGAACGATCGATTACGTGAATAGATTGTTCAAATTCATTGAATATATAAGATTCGATAATCGTAAACCTTCGTTGACAATTCTTTTTTTTCTTCTTTCGTTTCTGTTGTTCTTGAAAACATTTTGCTTCCGCTTGATGTCATAAGTGAGTTTTTATATCATACTGACCGTTTACTCAATTTCATTGTCCTTCTTTGAACAAACATTCGAATCTATTGCATAAGTTTGATTTCTCGCTCTCTCTCTTTCTGTTTCTCTTGTTCGCTTTTTTTTTCAGAATCTATTTATCATTTTGTTGAAAGAATATCTCTTCGTACTGTATACAAAATCTATTAACAAGTATGTGTGAGATTCTATTTGAACAGGAACGACGCGTCGATAAACGTGACTGATTTCAAACGACACGATTGAATCAAATTTCATTCTTTTGTCTTGACAATTGTAACAAATCTTCATCTATTTATTTTTCTTTTTTTTCCTTCTCTCTTCTTTGAGATGCAAAACAAATTATCATCATTGTGAGCCCATGATGAAACGATATACTACGATTCTCGTCCTATTTCTATTTTCGTTCGGATATATTCAAACAACATCAAATCAACAAACATTAAAATGGTTCGAACAAACAAAACAACGTGTGAAACATATAAATCGTATTATTTTCTTAGTTTTTTTTGTTCTTCAAATTAATTTCAAATTTCTAATATTTAGAATGTCTCCCACCATCGAAGTATTATGCTGGTTCATGTTACACATACATGCGAGCATCGCCAGCACCTTCATGGGAACGAGCATCCGAGAATTGTATCTTATCGAATGACTCTCGTCTATTAACTATTGAATCTATTGATGAATATTATTTTATCACACGAGAGTTAATAGGACTTAAATCGGGCTCGGAAAGTGTTTCGGTTTATATTGGATTACAGAAAATAAACAGTACGATAAACGAATAAATAAGTCGTTTAGTTTTTTTGTTTTGTTTTTAAGATACTTGGTATTGGTCGAATGATGTACGTTTAAAAGAAACGTCAGTCTATCGATTTTGGGTCGATAATAATCGAGATATTGTTGATTATGATTGTGGTGTACTTTGGTTTGCACGAAATACGAGTTTAATTACACCGGCTCCTTGTGTTGAACAAGCACTTCGACCTTATGTTTGTAAACAAGTCATCGATCGATGCTATAATAACACGGGTACTTGTGGTAAATATGGAAAATGTATTAATTTATCGATGAAAAATTCCTACAAATGTCAATGTCGATTTTTCTATACTGGAAATCGATGTGAAAAATGTAGAATAAAACAAAAAAACAAATCTTAGAATTCAATAAAAATTCTTCTCTTGTAGGGAGTACTCATGGTATTCAAGTAATTATTGGATGTGTGCTGATTGCTGTTGCAATTGTACTTTTATATTTCATTGAAAATCCTCGACCATTTAAAAGACCTAAACGAATCGATCGATTGATTTCAAACAAAAAACAATCTTATTCAAAGAGTTCATCGTCAAGTCTCGCTCGTTCGTCATCTATTCAACCAAAACAAGTTATTCTTTGTGTTCTAACGATCGTTTTCACTCTTCTCATCTTTGTCCTAATCTATAAAACGAAATCATTCGAACAAGCTCATTTTCAATCGAAACAATCGATTCGTTTTTGTGTTTTATACGAAGATAAATATTATCATCATTTAATAACTCTTCCAATAGCATTCGCTATTATTATCTTGATGATTATTGATGAAACACGAAAATTTTCGAGACGTAAATGTCAAATCTTCTTTCCAATCGCCTTTAATCCTTTCTCGAAAATCAATCGATTCGATACGATGATTCTCTTTGGTATACTCAGTCATGAAATTCTCGATTGTCTTCAAGAAATAGTTCTCTATTCGACATCAATCAAATCTTTAACCACATTGACCGGTCCGCTATTCGATCTTATTCGACAAATTGGTTTTATTTCGATTATTGCTCTTCGATATTATCCCCTGTTTTCAATCTTCGAAAAAGTCAAAATCAATCCATTCTATTACATTTTATGTGCATTCTACATGTGCTTAGATTTTGGCTTGAGAATATTTCAACAAATGTTCTGCGTCAAAGAAATCGAATTTCTTCGAAAGAAAACTACGACGAATCTTTCTTCATTTATATTCGATACGATGAAAACAATTCCATTTTATCTATGTTTAACATATATTTGTATTCGATTGATTTATTTGAGTATTCGAAATGTTTACGAGAAAATGTCCTGTTGTCAAATCGAATCGAATCATATGATGAAGAAACATATCTATCACGAACCCACATTTTCATCAAATGAAATTCTATCAAATGAATATCATTACGTTCAACATTTATTCAATAATACATTCGACGAAGATTTGACATCGAAATTTTCATTTCTCTATAAAATCTATCGGCCTAATCGATATTTTAGTTATTCGAAACAAATTCTCAATATTTACATGTTCACATTTATGCTCATCTATTTACTAACATTTCATATTATTGAAAATGGTTTTGAATTTATTGAAAAATTCTATCAATTTCTTTTATTACCTTCGTTTCTATTCAACGATGAAATCGATCTACCTGAACCAACGAAAATGAATTTTCGTTATGAAATTTTCCTTTCATGTCTATTAACATCGATTGTTTTCGTTAGTCAATTGTTTTTCGCAATGAAAACCTATCAAAAACATATGCTCAATGCATATCAAGGCGTATTCAAACAGATACCATCTCGTTTAGCATTTAAACAAGCTCGATTAATGAGCAAACATATGTATTATCCGGGTTATTTTATTGGCTATTTCCTACTCGGATATATCGTCATTGGCAATGTTTTACTTTTACTTTTAATTAGTTTAAGAATTGTCGTAAATCATTTATTTATCATTGAAGAATTAGCAAAATTAATCGTGCCAATTCTTGCATTTTATGTCATGAAAATTTTAATTCAATGGTTAATATGTCGAACATTTTTTCTTCAAAAGTAAGAATTCGTATTCCGTTTTTAAAAACAAAATCAAACGATTGTTTCGATTTTTAGACATGGTCAAACATTGATCTTACGAAATCATCGTATTTATTATCTATTTATGTATTTTAATTTTTTCTTTGATTGTTTTCTTGGCATGATTTCATGTTTAATTCGTTTGATCAAATCGTATTGCATCACATTTCTCTATCTATCTCGTTTGGATTATTCACCATTTGGTCGACATTTCGAACGGTTCGATCCAGCTTTTCAATCCTATGTCTCATTTATTCATATGGAATGTTTACATACACATCCTGTTTTAATCTATTTCTGTTCGATGATTCAACAAGATTTAATTAAACGAAATCAGTATTTAAGAAAATCGAAACGTGATTTGTTTTATTATACATATCGTCAACGAATTATCTTCCGTTGGTGGTTATTAATTACATTAGATCGAAATCGACAATTGATATTAATGAGAAAACATCGAATTTTATCGATGAATAACTCGTTAAAACAACATTCAAATATTCACGATCATGCAATTACTTGTACAACTTTATTACTCGATTCATCATTTTAAAATCACAATTGTCTTTTAGTCAAATAAGTTGTCTTTTTTTGCTCAAATCGAACAGTTCCACCATTTGTTTTGTATAGTATTATTATTATTTTTTTTTCTTCTTTCTGTTGGTTAATAAATATCAAAAAGAAAACAATAACAAGACACTACAACTGATGTGCAAGGTCAATATGACTTATCTTTATGATCGATAGATACAAATTCTTAGATGTATCTTCATTATTTCGAATATGACCAGTTGGTTACATCATAGATTTTGTTCCATATAATGTTTATATTTCGCGCTTTCGAACGAAGAAAAAAATCATACAGTTATTAAACCATATGCATAAAACGAAACGAAGAGTTTAAGTTACAAACGAATACGAACAATTATGACTGTCAGTCAACGCAATTTTCAGGTTTGTACTGAGAAAATCTATTTATTGCCTTTTTTCTTCTTCTTCTTCTTCGACTTCTTTTTCGGATAAGTTAATCTTAATTGTTTTCTCAGATTAACACATACAGATGACATATCGTTTTCTTTTTTTGTCTACACTGTTGACAGTTGCGTACAGTTAAGGTTAGAAAAATGTTTCGAGAGAAACATGCAACAAAAACTAAATCGAAACAAATCGATATTCATTTGTCAACGAATGATATCGGCAAATATTCGCCATTGATTCGAAGACTTGTAAACGAACTATTTCATATCCCATTTTAAATAGAATTTCTTTTATTTTTTTTAGCGACAACAATATTTTCCTGAAATAAAAAAACCTTCACCCGAGAAATTCTTCTCAGCTCTTTCGTTAACATCAGCATTGAAATGCAATGATTGTCAAAATCACGATGGAATCTTTCAATGCTATCATTGCAATCAACAATTATGCATTCGTTGTTGTAATAAACATCATAAGAAAATCACTTATGATGTTAAACATGTCAATCAATTGACCGATAAACTTCTAGCAAAAATCATTCAAACGAAACAATTTTTCGAACAAGAAAAAAATCAAACGATTGAACAATGTCATCAATGGCATATCGAGACGATTAATACGATTAATCGTGCACATCAATTAATGATACAAACTATACATCGAGAGTATGAAGCTCTTTGTAAAGATTATGATGATTTTATGAAAAAACAAGCATCGATCGATGTACAAAAAGAACGTATCAATTTTCTAACAAAACAAATCAATGAGATTGACAATTGTTCATTTCGAATTCAATTGCCAAAATTTGAAATCGATGATAAACTTCGTGTTGAATCATCATTCGGTGAAAATACACGTAGTACAAGTGTCATTTGGCAAGATGAATCAATCAATAATGATGATCAACACGATAGTACATATAGTTCGGCTTCATCTCAAGACGATTTGACTCTTAATCGACGGAAAAAATCACTTCAATCATTTGCATTACGTCGAAAAACAACTCCGCTTACAAATTTTAACGGCTATGCGAATCATTCGCCATGGCTTATTTACAAAACACATTCGATTTCTTCTCTTTTTTCAACAGATCAACAGAAAAAATAACTAATTATCATCATCATTTTTTGTTTATTTGAAAAATAAATTCACTTGTTACTCTTTCTCTTCTAAATCGTTTGTAATTAAGTATAACCTTAGAGATGACAGATTCAATCATTGAAGAAATCTTACTAAAAACATTTCGAGACATTTTCTATTTTCATCAACAATGAAATTTAAAACTTTACAATCAAGGTCGTATCGTTTTCTTTCGATTGACCTTATTTTTTATCATTGACAATATGTAAATGAAGTGTACAGTTTTAACACGAATGTTAATCTTAAATAACCAGTGACACAAAAGGAGAAAAAAAACGCCAAGACAAGCTTTTAAATGTTAATGCTTTAGTTCTTTTTTCTTTTTCCAATACAAGCACGCATATGCACACACTTTCATTATTCTAACGAAAGAACAAAATTTATTTATTGTATGCGAAGGTCGTCGACAGCTTCTGTAATTCGTCATCATGTAAAAAATGAAGAAGGAGGAAGAAAAAAACAACATGCCGAGTTTTCTCGCATCACACATAAACACAAAATCGATACGATAGAGAAATAAATAAATTGTTTTTGCATTGCAAGTGTAGAACAACATATGGCAAGATAGTTTTGTAAGATATTGACATAAAGTTCGAGATTCGCTCCTTTCTTTTGTCTCAATTTTATTCAAATAGTTGAAGGTGATGTAATAATCGTAAGTATCATTGTCCATCTGACACATTTCATTAGTCTATTCAGAACTTTGTTATTAAAAGAATAGAAACGATCGTATTTTTTCGTCTTCTCTTTTGTTATATTCAGATGTCATTATCTAAATAGTGCTTAACCTTGATTTTCAACATACATACTGAGCTTCTTCTCTCTCCGTCCCTCTCTCTCTCTCTCTCTCTGTATTGATATGCACGCAAGTTAGACAGTTCACGATGTATACTTCCGATGATAATCATTTGTATGCATTTGTGTATACTTTCATCTCAATATGTTTATGCACAAGTATTGATGCGACAAGTGCACAATATGTATATTAGTAAATGAGAAAGAAGAAGAAGAAGAAGAAAGAAATTATGGAGTGGCAACAGTCTAATTAAACTTTGTATATTAAATTGTATAAGTATGTACGTTGACCTGCTGTTTCTTAAATAGTGGTAATCAAATGAAATTTGATCTCTTTTAGTTAGTCATTGTCCGTGTTATTCATATTTACCAACTGTGCAGATGTTCTCTTTTTCTCTTTCTCTTTCTCTTTCTTATTTACTGTTCATTAGAATCAAACATTACAAACTACTACATTTACTTTTTAGATTATACATTATGTATACCTACGAAAATGTGCCTATTCAATGGTGTCATCCGA
>JGI26536J50258_1003068_pt1 | contig 10272 bp, 10 predicted proteins | sample ThiBiot_750_plan_FD_50258 | JGI IMG/M metagenome (IMG submission 50258)
TTTTTTTGTTTGTATTTTATTAGATAAAATTCATTATGGAATGGAAACAAACGATATATACACAATTGAAAGCACTGAATCGAAAGGAACGTGATGTCTATGCAGAAATTGTGAAACATTGTAAGAAGAAAACATGTCAATGATTATTATTTGATTAAAAATTTTTTTTTTTTTAAATTTAGATAATCGCTTGATCGATAGTTATGCAATAGTTTTAGTTCGATGTACTGAACAAGAAGATAAAATTACATTGTTACGTCAAGAAAAAAATGATTTAGAAAAGAAAATAGCAGGAACTGGCGATATACCTGGTGATGCCAGAAATTCGACATTACTAGCTGATTATACGAAAGTTAAAGATGAAAATCTATCTTTATACAGAGAACGAGGCGATGTAAATAGAAATTTGAAGAATAAACTACTGATTATTTACTTTTTATTTAAATTAGATGACCAAAGAAGTAATCAGTCTAAGTCGACTTGTTAAAGAACGAGATGAAAAACTTTATGCTGCAGAAAATAGGTTTAATTCTTCGATATATTTTGTTTTGTTGAAACTGATTTTTCTCTCGTTGAATATGTAGAATTCAAACATTAACCAAAGAAAATACATCTCTAAAACAACGATTGGATGAGAGTGTTGAGAAACTTCAAGAAGTACGGAAAGTCAATGAAGTAAGTTTTAAGATTTGTTTTTTTTGTTGTTTAAATTAAAACGAATCGAAATTTTCTTTTGCAGACAATCCATGATGAATATCAAGCTTTACTATTAGCCTACAATTATTAGCCTACAATGAATTAGAAAAACGTCAAAAAGAATTAGAATCCGATAATTTAGTTTTACGTCAAGAGTTAACAAAACAAGTCGAAAATTTATGCAAACCAATGGATGAAGAAATTCTTAAACATGAACAGTAATTTGTTAAGAAACGAAATAATTCAGCAATTGCATATTGAATTCTTCGTAGGCAAAAAGCTCAACTTGTCGAACAGCGTCTAAACGAAGCCAAAAATGACATAACAATATCAGCTCTAGCTAATCTAACGTAAATATATCCGATGATATGCAGATTACTTTTCATTTTTCATTTCGAATTGAGTGGAAGTTGATTATTGAAATAAAAAAAAAACACATATTCTAGAAGTACTACAATGAAAAGTGTTAATGTTGACGGTCGAATACATCGAACACCAACAGTTGATTTCATTCGAGTAGTCGTACCAAATCGACCTATTTTCAAATGGGTTAGTAGAGTCATATGAGTGAACGAGATATTCACAGACAATACTCGCGTTTTTTTGCTAGGATTGTGGTGATAATGAACTACATGCTGTACAATTTCATCCATCAGGTTCAATAATTGCAACTGGTGGCAGCGATCGAAAGATTCACGTTTGGGAAATCAATGAGCATAGCAGTAAATTTGAAACACGAGACTATTTTCGGTTGATCGATTTGAATTTTCGTTTTTTTTATCTTAAGAACAAATTCAACAGAGTTATGTTCTTACAGGAAATAATTCAACTGTAACTGCCATTGATTTCGATAACGAAGGAGTAAGAAACATCGAACTTTTCGTGGAAATCGAATTTTGTTTGTTTGTTTGTTTTTCTTTTGAAGGCAAATTTAATTCTCGGATGTTCAGAAGATTTTGCTTGTCGTGTCTGGGGTCTTGGCGATCAACGGCTACGTCATACGTTGACGGGTCATGGTGCGAAAGTTTTCTGTGCCAAATTTATCACTGCTTCGTTTATCGCGTCGGGAAGTCAAGATCGAACATTGAAATTATGGGATTTACAAAATCGTCAATGTAAAATCGAATCATTCAAGATGAATCAACGATTGAAATGTTCTATTTAGGTGTACGAACTTTATTTGCCGGTTCGAAATGTCATGATTTAGTTGCGCATGATGCATCAGGCAGTTTAATTAGTGGGCATTTTGATAAGAAAATACGATTCTGGGATTCGAGAAATGATTCAGCGAGATGTGAATTGCAATTACAAGGACCAATTACATCACTATCGATAAATCGAGGTAGAATATTCATTAGAAAAATGTCAAAACAAACGCTTTTTTTGTTATGATAATTAAGAAAAGCATTTACTATTGGCTTGCTCAAGAGATGATACATTGAAATTAATCGAACTTCGAGAGAATCGAGTTCTTCAAACATTTAGGTTTGTTCGTTTGAATGTATTGAAAAAATTGAATTCGATGTTTTATTAAGTCATGACGATTTTAAAGTCGCATCAGACACAATCAAAGCTGTCCTATCCCCGGACTGTGCGTATGCATGTGCAGGTAGTAGTGATGGTTCGATCGTCGTCTGGAATACAACAACCGGCAAAGTTGAAAAAACTCTGAACAAAGAACATTCGTAAGTATTCGATTCTCATTCGATTCGAGTAGAAAAAANACACACACACACATAAACACATCACTAACACGAACACTTTGAAAAAAACAAACACGCGAATTTCTAGCAGTCTTCGTTTATTGCAAAAAAGGTATTGTGTTCATTGAAAAATTAAATTCTGCTCGATATATTCGTGTACATAAAAATATCGAAATAATACTCGAATGTTTATCTTGCTATTTGCGCGAGCAAACAGATTGAGAATATGAAATCGAACAATGATTTGTTTTCTTCTGTTTTAGAACGATGATCAATGCTGTAGCATGGCATCCTGATGGCAGATTTGTTGTTTCCTGTGAAAAACAACGACGAGCAATTCTATGGGGAGAATAAAAAATGTGATATAATGCCATTTTCAACTATTCGTTGTTTATTTTTTTGTGTATTTGTCTTCTTTCTTTCTTTTTTTGAATATTCTTACATAGATTTCCCTTTGCNAAAAGAACCACAAAGTATATAAATATAGTTGTATTAATCTAGATGTATTGATATTTATTGAATGAAGCAAAAAAAAGACACTTCAATGGAAACTGGCGACATCTAAAAGTAAAGATGTTGCTTGTTTCAATAAAATAAAAACGAATTTTATTGTAAATTTATCAATATAAATAAAGAAACGAAAGCCAGNAGTAGATTACTGGATCATTTGTATATCTAAGTGAATAACTTCGTTGCTATCGAATGTAACAAGTCCAATGGAGAATCGATCATTTAGTTCATTTCTTTTCTTGAACAATGGAACAAGATCCACATGTTGTCAAACAATTTATAATGTATACAAATGATGCTGTTGAAGCGACATTTTCTGATGGAAATAAAATTTATCTAGCACCATGTGCAACTGAATATGTCGTTCAACAGAATAGTCAAACACACGGTATTTTGACAACTAAACATCGAACAATTTATACGACAAGTCAGCTCTTACCACGCATTCGAACTGTTCTAACATTTCGAAATCTCTATGCTCAACAACCGTTCCTCGTTCCGACACTAGTCGATTCGAATGAATGCTATGTATGTCTATTTTGTTTTTGAAATACGAATGATTGTATCGGAAAATTGTTTTTCAGCAATCTACATGTACTGCTACACATGTTCGTTGGTCTCCAAACGTTTCTCTGCCAACGATTTTACCCGATGATCCAACTCAAACATGGACATGGACATCATTGTGTGGTCGAGCACGAATTGATATTCCTCAATGTCGACAGATTATTTACATCACACATCCGATTCAAGTATCACGTATTCTTACTAAACAAGATAATTCAACGGATGAAATTCCTACGAAATATATTCATATATTTGCTCCAATACGTCGATGTTTTTCTTGTCAAAAATTGCCTGATTATCTATCGAATTTTGTTTCTAATTGTCTTCAACTTATCGATCAATTATCTAGCAATAGTAATTCTCTTGATTTCGAAAAGTTTCATGTTGATCATTGGAATTTTCAATTACCTTCGCCTCTACCGAGTTCATCTTGCTCAAAACCTCATCGGCATCGTTTACATCAAGAAATGATGTTCGAAGCTGACATTCACATTCTTCAAACAGTGCCAACGATTACCTATCGATTAGAATATGACAATTGTCCAACAATCGAAGCTCTTGTTACAGATGAAAATACTCGAAATTTAGTTGATTATGTTTTAACAACAGATATTCATTCGACGTTTTACAATTACTATTCAATTAAAGATAAAGTCTGTTTGATTTCATTTGTATAAAAATTCCGAAGATAAAGAAAGAAAATTGTTGTAGGAGTATCATGTGTTAACCTTGTCAGAACATTCTCTACCTCCACACAATGAACGATTAATTCAAATCATTCGTTTTATGTCAACCATGCGTCAACGTTTGCTGAGTATGACTCGACGTGTTCAGGAGAAACCCTGTTGGCTGCCCGAAGACGAAAGTCTATTCGATGAAACAATCGATCAATTAGTAAATTTAAGTTTTTTTTCTCTTCTTACTCATCTATTTTTAATAGAAATCAACATCATTCGAAGATAGTTTCGATTATGATGATAAACAGGAAACATTTCGTCAAACATCATTGCTCAATGTTGGACATTTCAAATATTTTCATGATGACCATGTTGAAATTCATTTTTCCAAAGGATTACTTCTTTCGATGACTTCGGAACAAGTTCACGCTTGTCAAGTAAAATTGAAATCTATGTTTTACAAATGATTCATATTCAAACTAATTAGACAAATCCGCAAATCGACTTTCAATGTCGAATAACTGACCGGAAAAAACAGATGACTGTTGACATACTCGATGGAATCAGTGAGCCCGGTTGTTACGAACAGTAATGAACAAATTTTGATCTCAATCAAAACGAAAAACAATTCGTTTTCTTTTTAAAAAGGTATATCACAGCTGCAATTGAATGGTGTATGTGGGTGTTAAATGAAAAACATTCCGTCGAACGTGAACATCTCGAACAACATGTTCAGCAGGAACTGTTTCGTCTACGATTATATCGAAATAAGAGTGAAATCGANAAATATCANCAATCATCATTGAAAACACCTGTTAANAGTCAAACAACAGTGGAATATTTTTCACCNGATGATATCAAACAACTACTCGAGAAAACAGCACGATTTACAGGAACAAAATTCTCGTAATCGCTTCTTTCTTTCTTTCTTGTTAATTTGATTTCCAAGTGAAAAACTAATCTTCAATCTAAATATAATTTTCATCTGTTCGGATTGTCAAATTAATCGACTTTAACACGTTGGATTATTAAACATTGCAAATACGCAGTATGTTGTCAGATAACAATAAAAAAAAGCAAATAGCATTTTCAAAGTCAAACAAAATGAAAAAGAAATTGTTTGTCATTAATTTATTCGTATATGTATATATATTTTTTTTTTGTGTTTGAGAAGACAAAATGCTGCGAGTTGCGTAGAAAGCATACACACAAAAACAAAACAAACAAACAAGAGCAAAACAAAAGAGAAAAGAAATAAGAAGAAGAATAGTAAAACTTGATCAATTTTCCGAGAAATGAAAATACACCAAAACTGATCGATGAGATTTCGTAAGGTTTGTCTCTTTGTTTTGTTGTTGATTTTGGAAATACAAAAAGAAAAAAAAAAGAAAAAAAAACAAACAAACACACACACGCACGACTGTTCATTGTTGAAAAAATGAATTGAGAGTGTCAGTTTTTCTTGTTTTTGAAGTGTATCACAGGCGTTTTTATACGGTTGCTTGAAGGCCTCCGCTACCTCGAGCGTTATGACCCGAAGTATGTCCGTGTCCTGGTGGCGGCGGTGGTGGCTGTAAATGACTATCACCATATAAATTTTCAAGAAAATCTTGTCGACGAATCTTCTCATTTAAACCTCGACAATGGCAATACATGATTTCTCGAAATGGTAAACGAAATTCTCGATTGAATTTCGAATAAATCAGTGGATTTAACATTGACGATGAATAACCAAACCAAAGAAGAACAGAATCGACCCAACCGGGTGCGTTCAATTTCGGTCCTGAATTTGTTAATTCTCCGATGCGTTTATCTAATGGTTTTATTATTGCATATAACATAAATGGAAGCCAACAAACAATAAATGTGCCAAGAATGACTCCAAGTGTACGTATGGCTTTTTGATTCGGTAAATGAACATGACGAAAGAATGAGACACGTCGTGTAGCAAATATCGATAATCGACCATTAAATGGTGCACTTATTCGTCTACCTAGACATCGTGATGGCGATAGGAAACTCATTGAACGTGTTCGAGTTGTTTCATTTGTCGAACGTTTCGAAACGCGTTGTCCGCCAACAACATTACCGTTGTCGCCATGCTGCTGTTGATCATTAGGACACATTGCTGAGCCATCATCGGCTGCGTTCGATACACTAAGTAATAATTGTGGTGTTGAACAACTATTTCCATTGATTTGTCCGATATTTGTTGATGAATTGTTATGATTTAGAAATTGAGACATTTGAACACTGGAACGATTATCCATAGCTGTTTGAGCNGTTCGATAGATATTTGCATATATAATAAGTACAAAAATAAGAGGAATGTAAAACGAAAGCATTGTTGCAAATATTTGATAATCTAAATTTGGATTGACTACACAAATATAAAGACCTTCTCGAGCAGGTAGACCTATAAAAAAAAAGGGCAATAGTTTTTTTCTTTGTTTATTATCTAGATTTCAATATACATACGTCCCCAACCAAGTATTGGCGGTAATGAAACAAGTGCACTGAGTATCCAAACACCGGCAATCATTAAAGATAATAATTTACGTTTTCTCATTGGAGCATATTTAAATGGATGATTTATAATACAATAACGGTCAATTGATATAACAAGAAAATTCAAGATCGATGATGTACATAGAAGAACATCTGTCGATGTCCAAATGTCGCACATAACTGAACCTAATATCCATTTACTGAACATTTCAGAAACTAGAAAACAAAAAAAACCGATCTCATTTTATAATTATATATGTATGTATGNATTTTTACCCATAGCTAATGGCATGATAAATAAGCCTACTAATATATCACTGACAGCCAAACTGACAATAAGCATATTTGATGGTGTTCGTAATTTTCTAACAAGACAAACAGCTAATATAACAAAGAGGTTTCCCACAACTGTTATTATAATTAATAGCGGACAAATGATTAGAACAATCACTAAACGTAAAGTACTAGCAGATTCTTTTTGTGTCAATTTATCGGTTTTATTTATTAAATGATTGAGTTCATTATTGATTGGAGTTGTTATTGAGAATGATTTTGGTATAATTGTTGTCGATAATATTGAGATCGGTGTTGTTGATAACATTCGTCGTCGTACGGTACTAAATACTTGTGACGAACCATTGGTATATGTATTGGAAGATGAAAATGATGGATTTCGTTGTTGAGCAGCTGCAGTAACCGATGATAATAACGAAAATAAGGATAATAATGAAAGAAATATGGATGTTCGTTTGGAATAAACTGTCGACTGTAGAAAAGACGACGACAGCCGACAGAGACGACGGCTGTGTAAAAACGCCAATGTCGACTCTAAATTAAAAGAAGAAAATAAATCATGAAAAACTACATAATCTCACTTTTCAAAAACAAAAAAAAAATGAGTAGCTATTCCAATTTTGCTCATTTTCAAACGCAAATTAATAATAATTTGTTGCTTGAATGATTTCTTTTCTTTTCACTCTAGTTTTTTTTCTTCTTAGTCTTTTCAATAGATGATAATCAAGAAGAAGACCGGAAATATGCTCAATTTTTCTCTACTTATTTCTTTTTATTATCAACACCGGAGATTACTTCTATCTATCTATCTATCTCTCTATCTATCTCTCTATCTATCTCTGCATGTATATATACGCATATATATATACATAAATATGCAAAATATATCTACCGATTGTGCTCGAATCAATCTTGCTTTCAATAAGATTCAAATCAATTTATTAACGTCATTCTAAATAAAATACGAATAAAGAAAAACGATAGTATTGATTACCTAAATATTTAGTCAATTATGCTTATAGACTTAGACAGACTGTCAAATGAAATACGTGTAATTTTCTTTCCTTTTTTTTTCTCTCTCTCTCTCTTCGTATTCGATCCGTTCTTTTTTCACTTATACTTATAGCTATATTTTCACCTTGATACGCAAGAAAACACGCCTACACTGATAGAACACAAGATTTATTTCTTTATTAATTATCGTTTCTTTTTTTTTCATGCCATATTATTACTATATGTGCAGAAAAAGAAGTACATATGTTTCTCATTTTATATTCATAAATGCGCACAAGTTATTGTATATTGATGTTGAAAGGAATAAAAACGAAGAGAAAGACAAACCTCAAGATTAGTTCGATCTGTCTTGTTTGAAAAGAGAAAAACAAAACATTGATTTAGATTTTTAAGTCTGAAAACAATCGATGCAGAAGAAAATTCTTTTAGTTTTGAAAATAGAAACCGAAAGAGAAATAAAAAGAAAGTCGACTAAAATTTAGCGATATATTGTCTCGGCATTATTTTCTTTTCCTAGCTTTTTTCTTCTTCTTCTTCTTCTTCTTCTTCTTCTTTTTCTCCTGTTAAAAATTCTTGTTATGTGCCTGACTTCTTTGAAGAACAAGAGGATTGGTTATGAATAAGTCTAACGTTTATTTAGAAAAAAAAAACTCAATTATGAAAATTGAAGAAACGATAAAAAATTAATCTGCAAAGAAACATACATAGTTTATGTTGACTATTTATTTATTAATTCGTTCATTAAATTTTATGTCGGTGTTTAAAAAGGAAAAAAAAGAAAAGAATTCGAAATCAAAATATCATTCGATATATTCATGATTATATTTATCGAATAGAATGAATGAATAAGTGTGCCATCTTGTCTTATGCCCGAGAGCGCACGAATAAACCCTTCTGTTTTTAGTATTGGCAACTGAGAGATAGGGAGCAAGTATTCTGATAGATCAATAGATATTTGTTTAAACGAAAGAATGAAAAAGAAACGTTTTTTAGTTTGATTTCTTACGAAGGTGGTGAACGGAATGATTTCATTGAAAAATACTTCTACGTTCCATTACGATCGGACGAGTCAAATCAATTTTACAAACATGGCAAGTGCACTTTGATGATTATTAATACGGACTAGTCAATTTAAATTATCACGCGAAAAATTTGAGGAAAACAAAGGAACGCTTTTATTTTCTAATATATTTGAGAAACATCTGTTCTTTTTTCGAAGGATTAATATCCAATGAAAACAACATTCATTTAGATTTGTCAGACGAAGAGAGAGAATAAGCTTTCTCATAAATAAATTAAACAATAGATACTTGAATATTTCTCCTCTTCGATTTTTGCAAACGAGAAAGAAAATTGGCTTCGATTAGAAAAAAAATGGTTTTCAAAAAATCAATGAAGTAAAATAAATTAAATAAATAGTTTTATTTACCATAGCTTTTCATCGTGCATGGCCGATAATATTGAAGATGAACAGGAGGACGATCGATAAGAAAAGAAGCTGACGAACGACGAGAACAAGAAGATCTAAATACAATTGCCTGACGAACGATAGTACAGTCAGCTGGAGAAGAAAACTCGATCTAAAACTATAATAATAATAATAATAAAAATAATAACAACAATAATCGAAAGAAGACGAGAAGAGAAGAAAAAAAAATAACAAAACAGTTTTCATCTATTCAATCACAAATATAAGAAAGACAACCTGGTGTGTCCGTGTATATATATTTTTTCTTACGAACTGAATATTTTTTTCATTGTAAAAAAGTGCGTGTGCAAAAGAGAGAAGAAGAAGAAGAAGAAAAACGAAGGAAAAAAGTTTTTTTTTAACATAAGAAGAAAAAAGCTCGTCAGTTACCAAACTATCATCTCTCCTGCTGTGTACATTATTAAATGTAAAGTTTTCTTATTTTTACAATAACAGTGATAATAATTGCACAGATTTGTTTTGATCTGTTTCTCTCGAATCTTTTGCTGTTCTTGTTAAATAACAAATCCATTCGATAAGAATAGTCAATAAATATACATATATAGACATGTATATGCATGTTGTTTATATTGGTGTGTGAACGATGCGAAGTGTTTTGACGTGAAAGACTAAAGAACGACCGGCACTAATCGTGTATTGTCGAATTCTAAATAGTGTCTGTCTGTTTACCATCCGTCATTATGTCACATTCGATTTGCATTTTGGAATCGTATCCACGTGTTTCACTATTCGTCTGACTACAATACTATTCGGTACAATGATGATGAACGAGACCGACTAATGAAGAAATAGAAAAAGTATATATATATATATA